>Ga0209398_1000049_pt1 | contig 101749 bp, 80 predicted proteins | sample AshMeaBigSpring_FD_184125 | JGI IMG/M metagenome (GOLD analysis project Ga0209398, IMG submission 184125) | Groundwater microbial communities from Big Spring, Nevada to study Microbial Dark Matter (Phase II) - Ash Meadows Big Spring (SPAdes)... | ecosystem: Environmental > Aquatic > Deep...
CCTCCATTTCTGGTCGGCGGGCCGGGTTCGGAGCGATTCCGAGACTCAGAAAACGGCCGATGTTTGGGCTGATGTCGAGGTGACCGGCGACAAGGCATCCATCGTTGGAGTCAGCTCTGAGGAGCCGTCTGCGCAGCCCGGTCCACCCCCACCGCCGCCTGTGGAGGAGAGTGCAGAACCACCCGCTTCGCAGCAGTCGGGCAATGCAGGATCGGGGGCTCACGACGTGGATGGGGTTAAGCCCTCCCGTCTTGCCGGAACCCATTCTGTACATGGAAAAAATCCCGACGGAACCGCCTACAAGGGAGAGGTTGCCATTCGCGCCAAGAACGGGCTCCTGCTCCTGCAGTGGAAAATTGGCAAGGATGTCTCGCATGGCACGGGCGTTCTCGTTGGAAACATCCTCGGCGTGGCTCTGGATAATGGCGTTGCCATTTACCAGATCGTCGGCCAGTCGGAAGGCATCTCGCTTCTTGGCTGCTGGGCGACGGAAGGCTCTTCCACCCCTTGCGGCGAGGCCATCCTCATTGGTGAGGCTGACATCACCAAGGCGGATTTTCCCGTCGAAAAAATCAACGGGGAATACCGTTCACTCCGCGAGTCCGGGGACGAGCAGATTGAGGGGGATGTCACTATTTCCGGCGGAGACACGTCGAAGAAAGTGCTCTGGACGCTGGGGGGTAACACAGCAAAGTGCCAGGGGCTTGCCTTGGGAGACGGGTTGGCAGTCATCTCCCCCACAGGGCTTTCGGTTTTTTCCAAGCAGGGGGATTCGCTGGAAGGCCGGACGGTTACCGGGAACGGAAAAATCAGCCAGGAATCGCTGATCCGGAATTAATCGCCAAGGCCGAGGACGGACTGCATATCGTAGAGTCCGGCCGGCTGTGTACGGGCCCACTTGGCCGCCCGGAGGGCGCCGTTGGCAAAAGTGTCGCGGCTGGAGGCTTTGTGGGTGAGTTCGATGCGCTCACCCGCGTTCGCATAGATAACGGTGTGATCGCCGACAACATCGCCGCCGCGGATTGCATGCATGCCAATTTCTGTGCGGGTTCGCTCGCCGACCATCCCCTCGCGTCCGTGGCGGACGTCCCGGCTGTAATCGAGTTTTCGGACCTCGGCCAGAATTTCCGCCAGCCTTCGAGCGGTGCCGCTTGGGGCGTCTTTTTTGAGGTTGTGGTGCATTTCAACAACCTCAAGGTCGAAGTCGGGCCCAAGGATCTCAGCGGCTTTCCGGGTGAGCCAGAAAAGGGTGTTGACCCCGATGCTGAAATTCGGGGCGAAGACGATCGGGATGCGGGTTGCGCAGGCTACGATGCGTTGGCGTTCAGCATCGTCGTGTCCGGTGGTGCCAATGACGAGGGGCTTGCCGGTGGCGGCGCAGGTTTCCGCAATCCCGGCGGTGGCTGCGGCGTGGGTGAAATCAATGACGGCGTCGCATCCCGGAATTGCAGCATCCAACTCATCACCGGCGTCAAGCGCGGCAACGATCGACAATTCCGGGTCCCGTGCCGCACAGGAAATGAGGGCCTGTCCCATCCGGCCTTTTGCTCCGTTGATAATCAGGCGTGTGGTCATAATCCAAGGCTTCCGAGGGTCTGGCGCAGGCGTGACTGGTTGGCTGGCGACATTTCGCAGAGGGGCAGGCGGACTTCCGGGGACATTTTGTTCTGCAACGAGAGCGCGAATTTTGCCGGAACCGGGTTAGGTTCGATGAAGAGATCCTTGAAGAGGGGGTAGAGCCTGGCATGGATCGCCAATGCTCCCGCGGTGTCACCCGACAGCCAGAGGCTCACCATCGAGGCAACTTCGGCCGGAAGAAGGTTAGAGGCCACGCTGATCACGCCGACGGCACCGACCGACAGGAACGGGATGGTCAGCGAATCGTCGCCTGAGAGGATTTCGAAATCCGGGGGCAGGACCGCACGCAGCTGGTTGACACGTTCGACCGATCCCCCGGCTTCCTTGATAGCCTGGATGTTCGGGCAGTCGGCGGCCAGGCGGGCTACCGTCTCAACGCCGATCTCGATTCCGCAGCGTCCGGGGATGCTGTAGAGGATGATTGGAATTTTCACGGACCCGGCGATGGCGCGGAAATGGCGGTAGAGTCCCTCCTGGGAAGGCTTGTTGTAGTAGGGGGCGACGAGGAGGGCGGCATCCGCCCCGAGGCGCTCGGCTTCGGCCGTGAGCGCGATGGCTTCCGAGGTTGCATTGGACCCGGTGCCGGCAATGACGAGGCAGCGTCCGGCCGCGGCTTCGACGGCTGCGCGGATCACCGCGTTGTGCTCGCTGTGGTCGAGGGTGGGGGACTCGCCCGTGGTTCCCACGGGCACGATTCCGGTGATTCTGCCTGCAATCTGTTCTTCGACTAGCGAGCGGAATGCGGCCTCATCGAACTTTCCGTCGCGAAACGGGGTTACGAGGGCGGTGTGTGTTCCTGCGAATGACATATGTGATCCGTGAAATCTGGCCGAGGCGGGCGCGTGAGTCGATGGGATTTTTCGGGGCAGGGGCGAATCCTCAGACAGTGATGTGCCCGTCGAAAACAAAATCCGCAGGCCCTGTGAGTGCGACGTTCTGGAAGGTTCCTTCCTTCGTGCGCTCGAACGAGACCTGAAGGGTGTCTCCTCCGCGAACTTTCACGGAGACCGGCGATGGGGTTCCTTCCGCAACGTGGTGGAGCAGGGCGGCAGCGCAGACCCCGGTTCCGCAGGCCAGCGTCTCGTCCTCGACACCGCGCTCATATGTCCTGATCAGGAGGCTGCCTGGGGAGAGGACCTCGGCAAAATTGGCGTTGGCACCCTTCGGCGCGAATGCCGGATGAAACCGGAGCGCAGCGCCCGAGGCGCGGACGTTCACCGCCTCCGCATTGTCCACAAATACGACGGCATGGGGGACGCCGGTGTTGAGGAAGTGGACGGAGCAGGGTTCACCGTGCACCTCCAGAATCGCGGGGGGCCTGAAATCCACGGGATCGCTCATATTCACGGTGACCAGACTGCCTTGGAATGTGGCCCGGATCAGGCCTGCCTGAGTCTCAAAGGAAATGGCCGCAGGAGTCTGCGGCAGAAGCCGGGCCGCATAGCGGGCGAAGCAGCGGGCCCCATTGCCGCACATCTCCGCTTCCCCGCCATCACTGTTGTAGTAGCGCATGCGGAAATCCCCGCCCGACTCAGGCGGTTCCACTGCAAGGAGTCCGTCGGCTCCTATGCCGCGGTGGCGGTCGCAGAGCCGCGCGACGATCTCACGGCTGAAGTCGAGCGCCTTGCTCCGGTTGTCGCAGACCACGAAGTCGTTGCCGGCTCCGTTCATTTTTGTAAAGGAAACGTCCATGTCGGGGGCGATTATAGCGGGCCCGCGATGGGCTGCAACCCGCAGCTCGGGCGTTTTTCGTCGCGGGGCGCTTGACCGCGGGGAAGTTATAGGACACAGTGTGTCCTATATGGAACGCGCAACCCCATCCCCCCGGACCCGCCGCGCCCGGCGTGCGGCCGACTCGAAGCCCACATTCCGCACAACCCGTCCGCCGTATGCGCGGATGATGAAAATCCACGAGCTCCTTGCCTCAGGGACGTTTCCGAACTGCAGTGTGCTGGCGGGGGAATTTGAGGTTTCCTACAAGACTGTTCAGCGCGATATCGACTTCATGAGGGACCAGATGCTTCTCCCGATCGACTACGATTCCTCGCGTCACGGCTTTTGCTATACCAAGCCCGTCACCTCCTTTCCCGCCGTGCAGATCACGCACGGGGAAGTTGTCGCCCTGCTTGTTGCGCAGAAGGCTGTCGAACAATACCGGGGCACGGCGTTTGAAAAGCCGCTCCGTGCCGCATTTGAAAAGATGACCTCTGGAATGCCCGAAGAAGGCACCTTCTCCATCCACGAGCTTAGCCGGGCGATCTCGTTCCGGCCGGTGGGGGCAGCCGTTCAGGAACTCCAGCTTTTTGATGTGCTGTCAGATGCGGTGCTCAACCGGCGGGTGATAGAATTTGATTACCACTCGCTGAAGGACAAGAATGCGGCCCGCCGCCGGGTGGAACCCTACCATCTCGGTTGCATCGGGAATCAGTGGTATCTCATCGCCCACGACCTTGTGCGGGGAAAACTTCGCACGTTCGCTCTGACCCGCCTGACCCGGCCGAAGATTCTGAAAACGACATTCCGCCGGCCGGAGAAGTTTTCCCTCGAGCGGATGATGGCGGGCAGTTTCGCGGCCTTTGAATCCGGCGAGGTGAAAACGGTCCGGCTCCGGCTTGATCCGTTCGCTGCCCGCCTGGCATCCGAGCGGCTCTGGCACAAGTCGCAGAAGTTGAGACCGCTGTCCGGCGGCGGGGCTGAACTTTCGCTTGAGGTGGGAATTGCCCCCGACCTTGAGAACTGGATCCTTGGCTGGGGGAGGCATGCGGAGGTGCTTGAGCCGGACGAATTGCGCGAGCAGGTTGCGGCAACAGCGCGTGCGATGGCCCTGCAATACTCCGCCCGATGAACTCAGGAGACGGGGACCTCTCTCCTTCCCAGCGCACCATTGTTCTCAGGGCGCTGAAGCGCAGTTCCGGGCTCAGCGTGCAGGAACTCGCCGCGCGCCTGCAGATGAGTTACATGGGGGTCAAGCAGCATTGCATCAACCTCGAAAAGCAGGGCTTGCTGAAATCCCGGAACCAGCACCGGGGGGCTGGCCGCCCGGTGCTGCTCTACCGGCTCAGCCGGCGGGGGCAAAATCTCTTCTCACGTCACGACAACGCGCTATTGCTGTCCATCTTGAAGCAGGCGACCGCTCTTTATGGCGCGAGTGCCGGCGCCAAGCTGGTCTTCCTTTCTTTTCAGGAAAAGACGGCGCGGTATTTGGAGAAGATGCCCCGGGAGGCTTCCCTCGATGAGAAAATGGCCGTGCTTGCCGGGCTCAGGGAGGACGAGGGCTGCATGTCGCATGCGGAGGCCGGTGCCATCATTGAATACCACTCCCCGTGGCGGGATCTTTTCGAGGCTTACCCCGAGGCGGCATCGATGGAGGAGGCCCTCTTCTCGAAAGTGCTCGGAGTGCCGTTTGTCCGGCGCGTGATCGAATCCGGCGACCAGTATGAAATCCGGTTCGAAGCATTTCGTTGCGAACCGGCTGTCAATTGAGATAAGGTCAGCCGCGAATGAAGACAATTTTTGTAACAGGAGGAGCGGGATATATCGGCAGCATTTGCGTGGAGCAGCTTCTGAATGAGGGCTATGAGGTTGCGGTGTTCGACAATCTCAGCGAGGGGCACCGCAAAGCCGTCGATCCCCGCGCCACGCTCTTCCAGGGTGACCTGGCTGACCGCACGGTCCTGAGGCATGCCTTCGACGAGGTCAAGCCGGACGCTGTGATGCACTTCGCGGCCAACGCCCTCGTCGGAGAGTCGATGCAGAATCCGTCGAAGTATTTCCGCAACAATGTCGCCAACGGGATCAACCTGCTCGATATGGCTGTCGAGTTCAGTGTAAAAAAGTTTGTTTTCTCCTCGACCTGCGCCACGTTCGGAATTCCGGACCGGATGCCGCTGGACGAGTCGCTGCCGCAGAAGCCGATCAACCCGTACGGTGAGTCGAAGCTGATGTTCGAGGGCATTCTCCGGTGGTATCACGAGATCCACAACCTGTCTTTCGTGGCGCTCAGGTATTTTAATGCAGCCGGGGCAACAGAACAATTCGGCGAGGATCACCGGATCGAGACGCATCTCATCCCGAACGTCCTCAAGGTTGCACTGGGAAAAAAGGACGCGGTGGAAGTTTACGGCAATGATTATCCCACGCCCGACGGTACGTGCATCCGGGACTACATCCACATTCTGGATCTCGCCCAAGCTCACATCCTGGCGCTCGGTTCCGCGGAGAGTGCCTTCTACAACCTCGGAACCGGGGGAGGATCCTCCGTTCGCGAGGTCATCGAGGCCTGCCGGAAGGTCACCGGTCACCCGATTCCTGTCGTCGAGAAGGATCGCAGACCTGGGGATCCTCCCCGGCTGATCGCCGCGTCCGAAAAAATCAAAGCCGCTCTCGGATGGAAGCCGCGCTTCGAAAACATCCTCCCGATTGTCGAAAGCGCGTGGGCGTGGCATGTCAAGCATCCTGACGGTTATGGAGATTGATGTTTTTTGTCCTTGAATGCCTGCCTGCCGTCCCTAGCCTCCCATCCCTGAATGAGGAAGATCATCCCGATCGTTTTGTTTTTTGCCGCGCTCACGGCTGCCCGCGCGCAGTTTGGTAGCTTCGGCGATGTGCCGGTGGAGATTACTGCCGACGGAAACACGCGATTTGAAGAGGGGGTCGCCATCGCAGAGGACAACGTGCAAATCCATTATGGAAAGTACGATATCTACTGCGACTACGCCGAGTATAACCCGGACACGCGCGATGTCCTGCTTGTGGGGAACATCCGCCTTTACACCCCCGACCAGGTCCTGACCGGCCAGCGATCGCTCTTCAATCTGGAAACCAAACAGATGCGTGCGCTCGAGTTTTCTGGGGCGCACAATCCGATGCTCTTCCACGCATTTAACTTCCGGGCCCTTTCGCAGCGGGAGTTCCGAGTGAACGACGGGATGGTAACGACCGACGATTCCTCGAAGCCCGATTTTCACGTGAAGTCCCGGTCGATACGGATTTATACCGACAGCAGGGTGGTGTTTACCAATTCCACACTCTACATTGGTAAGACGCCGATCTTCTGGTTTCCGTATCTTTTTGCGAACATTGACAATACCGGCTTTGCCTTCCTGCCGGGCTACGACTCGCGCTGGGGGGCCTATCTTTTGACGGCTTACAGCTTCCCAATGATGACGGGTGTGACGGGCACGGCCCGTGCCGAGTGGCGTGCGGATTTCGGGCCTTCCATCGGCTTCGACGCGGAAATGAAATACGGCAAGGAGGACCGGAGTTACGGCAAACTCCGCACCGACTATGTTTTTGAAACGCAGGATGTGACCACCGTGGAGGCTCCCGGTGAGCCTGCCGAGACGCGCACCACGAACCGCTACCGGGTCTCATTTCAGCAGCGCCTCTTCCTGACCGATGACATCTATGCCACCGCGGACCTCAACGTGCTGAGCGATATTGATTTTCTCGAGGACTTCTATCCTAATGAGTTCCGGGTTGATCCCCAGCCGGACAACGTCGTGAGCCTCACAAAATGGAGCGAGTTCAATACGCTCAACCTCATCGGTCGCTGGCAGGTCAACGACTTCCAGGACGTGACCGAGCGCCTTCCCGAGTTCGTCATGGATTTCAAGCAGAACCGGTTCTTCGGTCTGCCGGTGAATTACGACGGCGAGACCGGCGTGGCCAACCTGAGGCGCGCATTTTCGAACAACCCTTCGGTCGGCGAGGTCGATTATCCGGATTATGGGGCGGTCAGGTTCGATACGTTCCACCAGTGGTCGCTGCCCCAGCATCTATTCGGCTGGCTCAATCTGACCCCGCGGGCGGGCATCCGGGGAACCTACTACAGCCAGAGCGGTTCATTTATCACGCCGGCAAACGGGGATACCACGCTGGACCCCGTCAGCGGAGAGTTGATCGTCATTGATCCGACCCCCGGGGAAAACCCTCTGAATACGCCATCGCCGACCCTCCAGACAAAAGGCTCGGTTTTCCGTGCTGTGGCCAACTATGGGGTTGAGGCGTCGACGAAGTTCTCAAGGACGTTCGAGCGGATCCAGAGCCGGTGGCTCGGTCTGGATGGCGTGCGACATGTGGTCGAGCCGTATGTGAACTACTCCGGCGTCTACAACGCGGGTCCGCCACCCGAGGATATCTACCAGTTCGACAGGGTGGTTCCTTCGACACAGCTTCTCCCCCTCGATTTTCCGCAGTTCACCGCGGTCGACTCGATCGACACATGGAATATTGTGCGGATCGGCACCCGCCAGCGTGTTGAGACGAGGCGTGATAACCGGACGTTTCTGTGGTTCACTCTGGATACTTTCCTGGACCTGAACATCGATAACCCCTACTCGGATGCCGACGTTTCAAATGTTTTCAACGTGATTCAGTTCCGTCCAGTGCCCTGGGCCTCATTTTCGATGGCATCCCAGGTCCCGATCACCGAAGGCGGGTTTACCGAGGTGGATACCAACCTTCGTTTTATGCCGACCCGCGATTGGTCGTTCAGTCTCGGGAACCGCTATATCGAGGGGAATCCGTATTTCACAAATGACAGCCAGATCAACTTCCAGACCTACTGGCGGATCAACGACAACTGGGCGGTGAGCATTTACGAGCAATACGAATTTTTCACCAAGGTCATGCAATACCAGCGGTACATGATTCACAGGGATCTCTCCAGCTGGGTTGCCTCGATTGGAGCCGACGTCCGGGACAATGAGGGTGGCGACCGAGAGTTCGGGTTCCTTTTCGTCATGACCCTTAAGAACGCGCCGCAGGTCACCCTGCCCGCCGCCTTCGGCGCTGGAACCAGCCCGATTGCTCCGAGCGGAAATTAGCCGGCGCTGAGTGCCGTCCGCGGTCGCGGGGTTTACCTGGTTGAAGGCGGGACCGTCTCCTCGTACCAGCGCTCAACCTCATGAGCCGCAGGGAACAGGGGGGCGGACACCGTTTCGGCGCGGACCGATGAAACGAGCCCGGTGGGAATGAGCGGGGCGCCTGCACACCATCTCTGCCTCATGTCATTGAGGACATCCGCGATCTGCGAGTCGGTGAGATCGAAGCGCCAGGAAGGCATGAGGCCGTTGAAGATTTTCCCGTCCCGCTCGACCGGACCTTTCATCCCGAGTAGCATGATGCGCACCAGGGGAGCAGGCGGTCCGCCGAGCCGCGCGGACGAGGGGAGGGGAGCGTAAAGCCCGGGAAGGCCGCTTCCGTCCGGTTGATGGCACACAGCGCACCGTGCAAGATAAATTTGGCGCCCGGTCAGCGGAATGTTATCTGCCGTGGATTCGATGGGGGATGGGCAGCCGGCGAGCGGCAAAGCGCAGGCGGCTGCGAGCACCGGTGCCCAGCGGCTCATTTCGGGCTTGGCATGTCCAGCACTCGAAGAATATCCGCGGCGATCTTCTTCGCCTCAGGCATTTGCTCAAAACGGTAAAGGAGGAGGGCCTTGCCATCAGGGTCGATCAGCGTGGTGTAGGTGGAATGGTCGATCAGGTAGTCGGATGGGTCGCTGCCTGCCGGCGGCGCCTTGCGGAACGAGGCCCCGTATGCGCGAGCAACGGTTCCAATCTCCGCGCTGCTGCCCGTCAGCCCGATAAACCGTTCGTTAAAAAACGGGACGTAGCTCTTCAGAGTTTCCGGGGTGTCGCGCTCGTCCACGCTGACAAAGGCGACGCGCACGCGCGCCTGCGCCTCGGGCGGAAGCTCGCGCAAAACCGCAGCCAGGTTGGCCAGCGTGGTGGGGCAAATGTTCGGGCAGCGCGTGAAACCGAAATTTAGCAGCACAATGTTGCCTCGTTGATCGTCCAAGCTCCATGGCCTGCCATTATGGTCGGTGAGCCTGAACGCATAGGCCTTCGGCGCCGCCGGGTCGTGCTGGCCAAAGTAGGGCGACGCGGGCTTGCGGGGCACACTCAGCAGGACGGCAATGGCCGCCGCGGCGACGAGGACACAAAGGACCAGCGCCGCCGCAAGGATCCGGATTGTGCGGATTTGCTGTGTCGTTTTCATTTGTTGATGCCGCTCGACGGTTTGCTTACCGCACCGGGGCGAGGAAGCTCATCTCTTCCCGCTTCCCTCCCGATTCGAAGGTAAGCGTCATCCGCACGGATGTCCCAGCTTTGGGAACCTCCTTCAGCTTCATCAGCATGATGTGGTCCGCTCCCGGCTCAAGGATCCTCTTTTTTCCGGCGGCAACAGGAAAACTCTCGACGAATTCCATGCCCATCAGCCCGTCGGCGGTTTTAGTCGTGATCATGGGCTTGACCTCCCTGGAAATCGGCGAGGTGGCTGCCACGAGCGTTATGGGTTTCGCCCCCTTGTTGACAATGACCATGAATGCTGCAGTGGCTGGTGATGCCGGGGGGACTGCGCGAACCCAAGGGTCAACGATCTCAATATCTCCGCCAGCCGCCGGTCCGGCGGCCATGAGGAGAAGAACGGGCAACAAGGCAAAGTATTTCATCAGTTGATCGGGGGAAGACCTGCGAGGGCCATGGCAATTTCGTGCTCGGGGTAATCATAGTCCTCGAGTTGTCCTGCAGCAAACTTCATGTAGGAGGTCATGTCGAAGTGACCGTGGCCGCAAAGATTGAACAGGATGCTCTTGGAGATCCCCTCCTCGCGGCAGCGGATGGCCTCGTCGATCGCCGCGGAAACGGCATGCGAGGCCTCCGGTGCGGGAAGGATGCCTTCCGCCTTCGCAAACGCGACCCCGGCGCCGAAGGCGGCACTCTGGGTCACGGACCGGGATTCGATGAGGCCGAGTTCCTGAACGTGGCTGACGAGCGGTGCCATGCCATGGTAGCGGAGGCCCCCGGTGTGGATGGCCGGCGGGATAAAGGAGCTGCCAAGAGTATGCATTTTGACGAGCGGAGTCAACTTGGCGGTATCTCCAAAGTCGTAAGCGTAGCGACCCTTGGTGAGTGAAGGGCAGGCGCTCGGCTCGACGGCCAGCACGCGCGCTCCGGGGCCGCCGCGAAGCGACTCGCCAATAAATGGAAACGCGATGCCCGCAAAATTCGACCCGCCTCCGGTGCAGCCGATGACGATGTCGGGGTAATCATTGGCCAGGTCGAACTGCAGAAGACATTCCTTTCCGATAATTGTCTGGTGAAGGAGGACGTGGTTCAGGACACTGCCGAGGCAGTATTTGGTGTCGGCGCTCTTGGCCGCGACCTCAACGGCTTCGGAGATCGCAATGCCGAGCGAGCCCGCGCACTCAGGATCCTTTTCGAGGATGGCACGCCCGGCCTCGGTCTCCATGCTCGGGCTGGCGATGCAGCGCCCGCCAAAGGTCTCCATCAGCGCCTTCCTGTAGGGCTTTTGGCCGAAGCTTACCTTGACCATGAAGACGTCGCAAGGGATGCCGAACATCGAGCATGCGATCGAAAGGGCGGATCCCCACTGGCCCGCGCCGGTTTCCGTCGTGATGCGCTTTGTTCCCTCAGCCTTGTTAAAATATACCTGGGGCAGGGCGGTGTTGAATTTGTGAGAGCCGCTCGGACTTGTCCCCTCATACTTGTAATAAATGCGGGCCGGAGTCCCGAGAGCCTGCTCGAGGCGCCGGGCGCGGAACATCGGGGTGGGGCGCCATTGCGCGAGGATCTGCCGGACTTCCCCGGGAATTTCGATTTCACGCTCGGTGCTCATCTCCTGGGCGATCAACTCGCGGGCGAAGAGAGGCTCTAACTCAGCCGCCGTGAGCGGGTTGCCCGTACCGGGATGGAGCGGTGGAGGAGGAGGCGAGGGCAGGTCCGCGACGAGGTTATACCACGTGTTCGGGATTTGGTTTTCCGGGAGGAGATACTTGATTGTTTCCATAAATCGAAAAACAAGATGCACAATCGGAATTTGCCGTGCAAGACCCGCTTTCGAAGGCGCCTGACGCAGCGACGGAAAGCAAGAAAAAGGCGTTTCCTTCGTCGTGCAATCCGGTCATCTTCTGCAGCTGGCTTTTTGTCAGGCCTGATGAAAAAAATTCTTGAACTGATCCTATCGATTCCCTGGCGGATCCGCGAAGGGGTCTTCCTGCTGTATTTTGTGCTCCTGACCTGGATGTCACTGGCGCCGGCTGATACCGTGAACAAATACTCGTTTCATTTCCCGTATGCCGATAAAGTTATTCACTTTCTCGTTTACGGTGGCCTTGTTCTTTGCGCGCGCTTTGCGTTTCCTGACCCTAGACACCTCAGGATCAAACTGTGGATTGTTCCCCTCCTCGCACTGATCTACGGGGCGCTGCTTGATCTCCTGCAGGGTGTTCTCGTTCGCTTTCACAGAAGTTTTGAGTGGAGCGACATCGGCGCAAACGCTCTGGGGGCCATCTTTTTCTGGTATCTGGCGTCGGCGCTCCTCCAGGACAGGACGCAGGACGGGGGAGGTAAGCCCCCACGGTGACTCACATTCTCAAGTGTCCGGCAAGGCCGGCTTGCCGGAGACGAATTGAACCCTGTGAAGTTCGAGCTTGTCAAAAATCGCCTTGGAGCAGGATCGGCTGGCCACAATCTGGTGTCCGCCGCCCATGTGCAGCAGAATCCTCCGGTCGTGAATCTGCTCCGCCCGCTCGATGAAATCCAGATTCAGCACGGCATCCCGCCTCACCTGGATGAAAACCTCCGGATCCAACTGCGCATGGAGAGCGCTTAACGTGCAGCGCGAAAGGGCGTTTTTTCCAAGCAAATGCAGCCGTACGTAATTCTCTTCTGATTCGAACCAGACGAGATCCGACGTCTTAACAAAAAAGACATTCCGTCCATCACGGACGACGAGCCGTTTCAAATATTTCGACGGGGCTTCGCTACCGTTCGAGGGTCTGCTGCTCAGGAGGATCCGTGCGCGCTCCAGAGCGGCTTCCAGGCGGTCTGGCTCGACGGGCTTGAGCAGGTAGTCAACGGCCTTCACTGAAAACGCCTCCAGCGCGCGCGTTGTCACTGCTGTCGTAAAGATGATGAGAGGATTGTGTCCGTCGAGGGAGGCTGCCAGCTGCAAGCCGTCCTCTTCCGGCATCCGGATGTCCAAAAAGGCCAGATCCGGCTGAAGTTCCGATATCAACCTCCGGGCTTCGGCTGCCGTTTCCGCCTCACCGATCGTCTCGACGTCGGCGACCGGTTCGAGCATCGCCAGCATGTCGCGCCGGGAAAGGCGCTCGTCATCGACAACGATCGCCCGAATTTTTCTTGTCCCGAGTTGAGATTCCGATGCCGACACTACCCATGCTTTTATGATGTTGTCTTACTTTAATGCAAGCCTGAATAAGTTATGTTTCTTGCCGGGTGCTGACTTCAAGCTGCTGGGTTGGCGTAAAATCCGATCCGGCGAGCGGGGCAAGCTGCCAGTAATGCGAATCCGAGACAAAAAATACGGGGGTGACGCCCATTCGTCACAAAATACGCCCACTTGTCCCAAAACTCTTGCCAATCCTCCAAGAAGTTGTAAGTATTTTGAGCGTGAAAACAAAAATCCGCCTCAGCTCAAACAAAACCCTTCTGCTTTCGGTGCTGGCGACTGCTCTAGCTCTTCCCGGGCTTCATGCGTCCAGCCTGACATCCGAGTCTCCAGACCGGCTCGGTGTTTTTGGATCGACCTCCGACAGCGAGTGGTTTTCCCGGTTTGCAAATTTCCAGAGTTCCTACACCGGATTTTTTTCGCTTTCAGCGTTTTCGCTGCCGCGTCCCGCGGGTGATGTCCTTGCGGTTTCGCCGGTTGTTGGCCCGATGATCTCCTCGGCGGGTGCCACCGCTGTCTCCGCATCGCCGCTTCAACTCGCTGCTCTGGCCCCCACCGTGGCGTCAACCCCTGTTGTCACCGCCGCGCCAGTGCCTGCCAGTCAGCCTGCAGTCACCAGTTCTGAAGAGCCGGTCTTCCGCACGATCTCGGTACCGGCGGAGACCGCTGCAGATGGCAGTTCCACCATGCAGCCACGATCGGTTGTGATCACGCCACCGGCTCCGACGAATAAGCCGGTTTTCAGCAACCTGTAGACCTGGGCAGCAGCTCTTTTTCCGATCATGAATATCTCCATTTTCCCCTCAGTGATGCGCGGTTTTGCTTTGGCAGGGATCGCACTTGCCGTCTCCAGCCAAGCGCACGCACAATACATTCCAGACTTCAACACGTTCAGCGGCAATAATTCCCTGAGCGGCCAGAAGCAGTCAGATCCTGTCGAACTGCAGTGGCAGACGACTGACGCGAATGCTGCCAACTATGTCGGCGTGATCCCCGGCTACAGCACGAGCGGGTCAGATTATTGGGCCGGCATCGGTGGTCTTTTCAATGCGGCTCCATCTGCGACGACGGTGGATCTCTGGCGCACTTTTGCCCTGCCGGATGGGGGAAACGCAGGTGTCTTCCAGACGAAGTTTGCAATCACATCTCCGCAGTCGCCCCGCACTAATCAGGATTCATTCAGCTGGAAGTTCCGCACTGCAGCGGGAGCGGATATCGCCTCTGTGGATTTTGTGCCGCTGAATGGCACGACGTTGAAACTGAACTGGTCCAACAACTCGACGCAAACGACCACGGCGTTCGGCATCAGCTACGATTCAATCTACACGATCTCGGCAGTAGTTTCCGGACTCGGGACGGATCCCAAGCTTTTTGTATCCATCACAGACAGCCTGGGCAACACGACGACGACGGTGAACAATGTGGCTCTCGCCCCGGTTACGCCGACGGGTATCGGTCAGGTGGCCGCTAGCTGGAAGCTCGCGGACACTACTGCCAACTACGGAAGCAATACGATGGTCTTTCAAAATTACTCCGTTGTTCCTGAGCCGGGAGCCATTCTCCTGCTCGGATTTGCGGGGGGTGCCTTTGCCGTATCCCGCCTGCGCCGGAAGTAACATTGAGGTTACTCAGATGATTTAAGCCTCAGGCGGACAAACCGCCTGAGGCTTTTTTCGCGCCCGTTTATCGACTGGCAATTCTCAAAAGTCGCCCTACGGTCTATGTGGTGAAACAACGTGCTCCCCAGAATAAGCCTCGCTGGCTGTCGGCATTCGTCCGGGCAATTCTCGTTGCCGGTTGGTGCGCAGCGTTCTCCCTGTGCCCGATTTATGCGCAATACGTTCCCGACTTCAGCACGTTCACCCCGAATTTCACACTCAGCGGTCAAAAAGACTCCGACGTTCCGGATTACAGATGGCAGACGAATGACGTCAGCCAGGCTAACTACATTGGCGTCATTTATGGTTACAGCCAGACCCTCACCGACTACTGGGCATCGCTTGGCGGGTTGACCCGATTGGCGCCCTCCGAGCGGAATGTCGACCTTTTCCGCAATTTCAGTCTGCCTTCTGACTGCAATCACGCGGTCTTTGACGTGAAGTTCTCAATTACCGAGTCGAAGACGCCCTGGGTGACCCGTGATGCTTTCGCTTGGAAATTCCGGACCCCGGAAGGCACGAACATCGTCAGTCTGGATTTTGAACCGATTTCCGACTCGCCGGCGCTCAAGCTTTATTGGACCGATTGCAACGGCGTCAAGACACCGACCACTTTTGGGATCGGCTACAATTCGATTTACTCATTGCATGCCGTGGTTTCCGGCTTGGCGACGCACGCCCCTGTCTTTTCAGTTTCGCTGACCGACAGCCTTGGAACCACATCAAATGTGATCCAAACCGCCTTGCCGGGCAATTCCCCGGAAACCATCGGGCAGGTGGCGGCCTCTTGGACGCTCAGCGGCCCATCCGTGAGCGACTACGGGTTCAATTCCTTGCTGTTCTCCGGCTACAGTGTTGTTCCGGAGCCTGCCATTTCCTCCCTTGTTATCCTTGGGGGAATCGGCTTCTTCGGGTTTGCGGTATTGAAAAGGTTGACGGCAGTCAAAAAGTAATTAGCATGAGCCAATCTTTTTAATCATATGAACAAACCAGAAGTGACGGCTTATTTGAAAACCCACTGTGGATGGAGCAAGGGAATACGGGCTGTGATGGATAAATACGAGATTCCGTTTCTTGAGAAAGACATCATCATCAACCCTTCCTATCGCTTTGAGATGGAGCAACTCAGCGGCCAGCCGCTTTCTCCCTGTGTGATTGTGAACGGTGTAATGCTTGCAGATATCAGTGGCGAGGAACTCGAAGGCTACCTGCTGCAAAACGGATTCGTCGGATCTTCGGAGAAGTCCACAGATGTTCCTTTGAACTCGGCTTGCTCTGATGAAGAGCACGCCCGGATGGTCCAACTGAAGCTCTAAGCGGGGCTTTCTTCTTGTGCCGCGCGGGGGTGTGCGGCTTCGTAGGCGGCTTTCAGTCGTTCAATCGTTATGTGGGTGTAGATCTGCGTTGTGGAGAGGCTTGCGTGCCCGAGCAGCGTCTGGACGCTCCGCAGATCCGCCCCATTGTCGAGCAAGTGTGTCGCAAAGCTGTGCCGGAGTTTGTGCGGCGAAAGGTTGCCGGGGAGTCCCGCCTGCTGAAGTCGTTTTTTTATCATTGCCCAGACGGAGTGGGTTGAGAGTCTCCGTCGCGATTTATTGATGAAAAGCGGGCCGCTATGAATTCCGGCTGATTGGCGATAACGGGAAATTGCCTCGAGTGCAGGAGCACCTACCGGACAGATCCGCTCCTTGTTACCTTTACCTTTAACCCGGGCTGTCTCGGCTATGATATCGACGTTGCTGACATCGAGTCCGGCCAGTTCGGAAAGCCGCATCCCGGTGGAGTAGAATAGTTCGATGATCGCGATGTCTCTGGCGGCCATCCAGGTTGGTGCCTGCTTGGATTTTTCCTGATTGACAGGCGACTGAATCAGGTCGTCAACTTGGACAGGGGTTAGGAATCTCGGGAGCTGGATTTCCTTTTTTGGTATAGAAACATCATGTAATATGTTTCTATTAATAACATTGCGAATAACCAGAAAATCGTAAAATGCCCGCAGGGCGGAGAAGCGAAGGCGGATACTGGCTCGAGCCATATCCTGTTTCATCATGTCGAGCATCCAAGCGCGGTAGTCGTCGGCATGGGCGGAATGCCATGTCAGCGATGGGCGGAAAGTGCGGAAGGAATTCAGCGCGGTGACGTAGGTGGATACGGTATGCGGTGAAGCATTCCGTTCTGCCTCCAGAAACGTGACAAAGTCCCGAACGTGTTTGTCCGGAGCCGGCTTATTTCCGCCTTTCGGTTTGCGGTGGCGTTTCAGATTCTGGCGCCCATCGGGGCATCGATTGCAGGCTGAATGGAGTGTCCGACGTCGCCTTGTCGCGCTGTGGAACGGGAGAAATTCAGGGTGGCGGACCTGGATTCGACGCCGTCCGGCGAGGTGGCGACGATGGGGATTTCGTAGGCTCCGTCAGGAAAAATGAAATGGTGGCGGAACGTGCCATCCGGATTGAGCTTCACGGGTTTTCCATCGATGGTTACCTTTGCCTGCGGGTGGGTGCCGCCGTAGAAGATTACCTCGGCGTTGACATGCATGAAGAATTCGCGCTGTGCGAGACCGAAAGATCCGGTGGATTCCGATCCGCCCCAGCTGCTGGTTTCGGCATGTCCCCAGCTTGACATGGCGGCCTGGGACCAACTGGCCAGTGCGGCCTGGGACCAGCTCGACATTTCAGCGCCCGGCCACGAGGACCCGGAAGCCTGCAGCCAGCTTGAGAAAGCGGCTGCGCTCCATGAGGATTGACCGGTTTCGGCCCAGGACGAAGCGGCTGCCTGGAGCCAGCTTGAGAGAGCAGCCTGGCCGAATGATGATGATTGCTCCGCAGAGCCCCAGCTGGATTCGCCGGTCGCCGCCCCGCTCCAGGAAGAGCGGGCCGCAGCGGCCCAGCTGGTGAGAGCGGCTGCCGCCCAACTGGAGAGCGCGCCGGCACTCCATGATGACGTGCCCGTCAGAGCCGAAAGGGCACTGAACAGGCTGCTCTCGGATGGCCCCCATTTCGCGCTGCCGAGAAGTTCGCTGGCTCCACCGGAACTGACTCTCTCCTGCAGGAGCGTGTGGATTCGCGAGCTCAGTTCCTCCGGGCTCAACCCTGAGCTGGAAAGTTCCTCGACCGTGGTCCTTCCCAGAAGTGCCTCCAGAACAAGGCGCTCGTCCGGTCCGGGGCTGGCGGACGAATCCGGTCCGAATGCGAGGAGCTTGCCTTCGCGCTGGAGGCGGCCAAGAGCTTGAATCAACGTCTCCCCGCCTTGGATCGTGGCCTGAATGTTTTCCATCAGCCTGTGGAAGCTCATGTGCAGGGGGATTGTTGCATACTCGAACCGGCCGGATTCGGACATCTTGTCCTGAGGGGTCCGGATGGCAATCGAGGAGGCGAGCACGTTCCAGCTTTCGCTGCGGTAGTAGCCGATTTCCACCCGGTATTCCGCACCTGCTTTTTGGACGGGGATATACCAGTTCCTCGTTTCAAAAGGGACTTCGATTTCGTTTTCGATGGAGTTCGTGCCATCCAGGACACGGAGAAAGGTTTTCCCGCCGGGGTGTAGGGCGATGTCGATATCCCAGTAGGTGAAGAGCCAGTGTGGTTCCTGAGCCACAAGGAAAATCGCATCCGTCCCGTAGGAGCGGGGGAGCTCGCCGAGATTTTCCAACGAAGTGTCCGGGGGCGTGGGGGCGGAAGTTTTTCGAGGGGTCCCGGCTTTCATGCCCGATTTGCTATCCTGTGACGGTTCGGGTTTGCGCGCAGGTTTTTTAGAGCCATCCGGATTTGTATTCATCGTTTTGATTGGGTATGGACCGCCAGTGATGAGGTCAACCATACCCCTCCGGCTGACGCAACGTTTTTCTCGGATTCCTCGAATGATTTTCAACGGGAAAAATGACTGGCCAGCACTTGAAATCACGATGGTCGTGATTATTGTGCCCTCATGAAAATCCGTGGTCTCCCTGCGATAATCCTCGCCCTGGCGATCCCGATGAGTGCCGGTGCCCAGCAGCAGCCGCCTGCGGGCCCGGGAATTCTGCGCCAGCTAAATGATTCGTTTGCCGCTGTCTTTGAGAAGGCGGCGCCCTCCGTGGTCATCATTGAGGCGAACCAGAACACGCCCAAGGCGATTCCAGGTCTTCCGCAGGGGATCGAGTTTTTTCTCGGCGACGCAAACGGCCGGCCATCCCGTGCGCAACCGAACATCGGTTCGGGATTTGTGATCCGGCAGGATGGATACATCCTCACCAACAACCATGTCGTTGAAGGCTCCGACGACGTGACCGTCAAATTGCATGACGGCCGCCGGTTTCAGGCCGACGTGGTCGGTCTCGATGCGCGGAGCGATCTGGCGGTGATCAAAATTCAGGCGAACGGCTTGTCAGCCGCGGATCTTGGTGACAGCGATGCGGTCAAGGTCGGCCAGTTCGCATTTGCGATCGGCACGCCGATGGAGCTCCCTTACACGTTCACGGTTGGCGTGGTCAGCGCCAAGGGGCGCAATCTCGCGCTTGGCCGGAGCTACGACGAATTTATCCAGACAGACGCTTCGATTAATCCCGGCAATAGCGGCGGGCCGCTCTGCGACATCGACGGTAAGGTCGTCGGAATCAATACGCTCATCAGCGGCGTCAACCGCGGGCTCGGATTTGCCATCCCGATTAATCTGGCAAAAAATGTTGCGGACCAACTTATAGCGGGGGGGCATGTTCGCCGCCCGTGGCTCGGAATTGCCATCGCCGGACTTGAGGAGGACGAAGAGCTCAAGCCGCTTTTCCCGGGCTTGAACAGGGGAGTTGTGGTCCGCGGGCTTGAGCCTGCAGCGCCGGCGCAGGCGGGTGGTTTGTTGCCAGGCGATGTGATCCTCAAGGTCGATGATGTTCAGGTGTCCCTGGCCAGTGATCTTCAGCGCCAGATCCTTGGCAAAAAGATCGGCCAGAAAGTCGGTTTGGAAATTTGGCGGGCTGGCAGGGTTCAGCGGGTGGCAGTCACGACAGGTGAGCAGCCTGACACCATGCAGCGAGCCTCTTTGCGACCCCGCCGCAGCCAAATTCAGCGACCGCTTCCCGACAAGCCGTCCGCGCCTGCCGGTCCAGCTATTGTTCCCGGGCCTGCAGGAATGACCGTTCGCGATGCGGTGCCTCAGGCGCTTCGTGAGTATGGCATTCGCCGTCAGGCATCGGGTGGGGTGGTCGTTGCCGAAGTTGTGCCGATGAGCCCCGCTGCGGTGGCGGGATTGGAGCCCGGCGACATCATCACCGAGGCTGGAGGTCGTCCCGTTCTTGGAAAGCCGGATTTTGACCGGGCAATGAAGTCGATGGATCCGGAGCGCGGTCTGTTGCTTCTCTTTGAGCGCGACGGCCGCAGGGGAGTTGCGATCCTGAAACCCTGAACCTCCTTGCATGGCGGGATGCCGGGTGCTTGTATCCTGGCATGACCCAGCCCCTCATATCCACGGATCTCCGCGACGGGATCGGAACAATCACCTTTTGTAATCCCGAAAAGAGGAACTGCCTCAGCGAAGTGCTCGTCGGTGAAATTCTTGCAGCGCTCGATGAGTTTGAGAGGCAGCAAACACTGGTCATCATCCTGCGTTCCGAGTCCGGCGCGAAAGTCTGGTCGTCCGGTCATGCTGTCAACGAGTTGCCTAAGCCCGGCCGCGATCCGCTCCCATACTCCGGACCTTTGGAGAGCTTGCTCCGCCGCATTCACGAGTATGACGGAGCGGTCATCGCGATGATTCAGGGCTCGGTTTGGGGAGGCGCCTGCGATCTGGCATTTTCCTGCGATATCCTGATCGGCGATGACACCGCGGCGTTTGCAATGACCCCCGCCAAGATCGGCATCCCGTACAACCCGTCCGGACTCATCCACTTCATCAATATTTTGGGCATCAACAAGGCCAAAGAGATGTTTTTCACGGCCGAACCGATCAATGCGAAGGACAGTTTTCACCTTGGAATTCTGAATCATCTCGTGCCTGCTGCTGAAATTGAAGCGTTCACAGCCTCCCTCGCAGGAAAGATCCTCAAAAATTCACCCTTGGCTGTCAGATCGTTCAAGCGGCAGTTCCGCTTGCTATCCGGCGGGCATCCGCTGACTGCCGAAGCCTTCGAGTTGATCCAGTCGATTCGGCGCAGGGTTTATGACAGCAGCGACTACAAGGAGGGTATTCTCGCCTTTCATGAGAAGCGACCTCCTGTTTTCCGGGGCGAGTAGCTATCTTTTCCAGCGGAAGCTGTTCTGTGGGTAAACTGTGAGGGGCTGGTTGATCTCCACCGGGGCCGGAACGACCAGGACCGGAGCGCCGGAAACCACCACGGGCGAGACGTTGCTGAAGGATGGCGTAACCAACGACTGGTAGGAGATGGATCGCGGGGTGCCGTAGGAGAATGCAAACGGAGAATACGGCGGATAGCAAAACGGCCGCGGTTGACAAAAAAACGGGCGAGGCTGCTGGCAAAATGAAGGGCCGGCGCCGCCACCGATGAAAATGTTGAACTGCGGGCCGGCAATCAGAGCCGGGACAAAAGCAAACGCAAGGCCGATGGTGTGGATCACTCGCACTTCACAGCAATTTACATCATGGCGTTGACTCAGCCACCAAAAAGAACATCAAACAAATTTTCCCGGATTGAGCAGCCCACACGGGTCGAGGGCATTTTTTATTTTTGCGTGGAGAGCACGTGCAGAGGCGGGTATGGCTTTCGGCCACCAGCGTTTTTTCGCGAGTCCGACACCGTGCTCGCCGGTGATCGCCCCGTTCCATGCCAGAACCTGCTCGAAAAGTTCGTCGAGTGCGGTCCGGGATTTCTTTTGGACCGAGGGGTTTTCCGGGTCGGCCAGCATGATGTTGACATGGATGTTTCCATCGCCGGCATGCCCGAAGCACGCGATCGGAAATCCTGTCCGCTTCTGGAGGTTTGCAGCGAATTTCACAAGATCGACAAGCCGCCCGCGCGGAACAACGATGTCTTCGTTCAATTTTTTGAGACCGGTGGCTTTGAGCGATTGCGAGTAGACGCGCCGGAGCCCCCAGAGTTTTGCGCAGGCGGAGGGAGTTGTGGCCTTGCGGACGGCGAGTGCGCCGGCTGCGCGGAGGATCGCTTCCAGCGACCGGGCCTCCCCACGCACGCTGGCGGGCTGGCCGTCCACCTCGATGATGACCTGGGCATCTCCTGGCGGGAAATCGGCATCCGGCTTGTACGCACGGGCGGCGTCGAGGGTAAAACGGTCGGCGACTTCGACCGCGGCGGGGAGGAATCCCTTTGCGAAAACCGACTGGATGGCCGCAGCGGCGGCATCCATGGATGGGAAACCGGCGGAGAGTGCCGCGCGCGACGGAGGGAGCGGAAGCAGGCGCAAGGTGGCCTTTGTAACTATGCCAAGAAGTCCCTCCGAGCCGGTGAACAGCCCGACCAGATCAAACCCGGTCTTGTTCTTATGGGTCCGTCCGCCGCAGGAAACCACCGTACCATCCGGAAGCACAACTTCGAGCCCGAGGATGTAGCTTCGCGTCACGCCGTATTTCAGGCAGCGGGGACCTCCGGCATTGGTCGCGATGTTGCCTCCGATGCTGCAATCCTTGAGGCTGGCCGGGTCGGGAGGATAAAGGAGGTTTTTTTCTTTGGCCGCATTTTGCAGATCGCCAGTGATGACTCCCGGCTCGACGATCGCGACAAAGTCGTGCTCGTTTATTTCCAGAATCCGGTTCATCCGCTCCAGAGACAAAACAATCCCCTGCTTCACCGGTGTGCATCCGCCGACATATCCGTAGCCGGCACCGCGCGGGGTCACTGGCACCCCGGCTCTGGTTGCCTCGCGGAGAATGAAGGAAACTTCGGCTGTCGACTTTGGGAAAACAGCGATGTCCGGTGCCGTCCGGGCGAACCACTTGTCACCCCCGAGTTCGGGTGCCGGATCTGTTTGAACTGCACCGGGGCCAAGTTTTCTGGTCAGTTTTCGGATCAGGGCCGGAGACATTTTTTCAAGGGGCGGTGGGAACGGAGTGCGCATACGATTGGTGAAAAAAGTGCCATGCATCGGCAATACCGTTTGCGGCCGGCCGGTTTGCGGCGTGTCCGCCTGCTGAGAGGACGGTCGTCCGCACTTCCTCGATGGCATTTGAGGGACAGCACGGATACGCTGAAAAGCGGCCATCCAGCATTGGGATGTCATTGAAGTGGTCGCCCGCGGTGAGGACGGCCGTGCGTTCGATTTCAAGGATACGGCAAAGTTCGGCGAGCGAGCTGCCCTTGTGGTAGTCGAGGTGGCAAAAACGCAGATACACCGTATTTCTCTGGTAGGAGAAATCCGGAAATTCCACCGATTGACGATCGATGAATCCTGCGACCTCTGCCATCACCTTTTCCGTGGTGGTAACAAGTCCGATAGGCTTTCCGCCCTCGGAAATAATCGTGATCTCAGGCGAACTGTCGGCGAGCAAACAGACCTGGCGGATGATATCCTGTGCGCGGTGAAAGAGGTCTTCATGGCGCTCCTGGCAAAGCGTGTTCCACTCATTGTGGGCTGTCCACGAGCCGTCCGCGGAGCGGAGGAAGATTTCCCTTTCGTTTGTGAGCAAAAAGTCCGGATCGACTGGAGCCTTGAAAATGTCGAGGCCTTCGATGGCGTGCTCAAGGCTCCTGCCGGTGTTGAGCGCCCAGATTCCACCGGCTTTGCGGTGGGTGAGCAGGACCTCGGCAAAGTCGGGTGAGCAGCGTCCGTCCGATGGATGTTCGATCAGCGTGCCGTCAAAGTCGGTGCTCAAGAGCCTCAGGTGTGACATTAAAATTGAATTGAACACGATCGCGGCCCTGCCTGCAAATTATCTATCGCCCGCTGACAGGATTTGGCAGAATCCTCCAATGAAATCCGCTTACGAACTCGCGATGGAGAGGCTTGAAAAGACAGCGCCATCAGTTTCTCTCACCGAGGATGTCAAACTCCAACTCGCTGGCGTGGACAGCGAAATCGATGCCAAGATCGCCGAAAAGAAAATTTTCCTTGAGGGCGAGATGAAGACGGCTGATGCCGCGGCAAGGGAAGATCTGCGCCGCCAGTTGGTCTCCGAAATCGGAAGGCTGGAGGAGAAGCGGGAGCGGGAAAAAAACAGGATCAGGAACGGAGGCTAGCACAATCCGGAGCCGGCCGCCCTTCCAGCCCTTGTGAGGGCGGGAGGCTTGTTCCGGGAGGGTACCCGGCGGATTGCTGCGATCAATAGGTTCGTGCGGAGAGGTTTTGTCAGGTAGTCGTTCATTCCAGCTGCGATGCATGATTCCCTGTCCGATTCGGCGGCATGCGCGGTGATGGCAATGATCCAGGGCTGCCGCCCCCTTGGAACGGTTTGTCGGATTACGCGGGAAGCTTCCAGTCCGTCCATTTCCGGCATCTCCATGTCCATCAGAATCAGATCGTAGGGCCTTGCTAGAACCGCTTCCACCGCCTCTTTTCCGTCGTTGGCGAGGTCGAGCCTGTAACCCAGTTTTTTCAGGATCAGGCTGCACAATTTTTGATTCGAGAGATTATCTTCCGCCAAAAGGATTCGGAGTGGATGACCGGATGCCATTTCCCCGTCCCGGTGATCGTCCCTAAGGGCAATAGGGCTTCCTTCGGATCCGGGAGCGATTTCAACAGGAACAGAAAATGTGAATGTCGTTCCTTCTCCGGGAACGCTCACGAACTCGAGGCTTCCACCCATGAGCACGATGAGCCGCCGGGAGATGGCGAGGCCAAGACCGGTTCCTCCGAACCGCCGGGTTGTGCTGCTGTCTCCCTGAGTGAGAGGTTCAAAAATTTTTTCCCGCTGGGAGTCTGGAATCCCAATCCCCGTGTCTGCCACCTGGATCCGGAGCAGCGCCCCAGCGGGCGGCAGACTGTGACTTCCTGCCGTGTGCTCACCCTGCAGAGGGCAGACCTCCACAGATACCGAAACGGCACCGTTTTCAGTGAATTTAACCGCATTGCTGAGGAGGTTCGAAAGAATTTGCCGCAGGCGGGTGGGGTCTCCAGCGAGGAAGTCCGGGCAAGGTTTGAGGAAAGTGGACTGGAGAGACAACCCCTTGCGTGTGGCGGTCGGAAGGTGCATGGACAGGCAGCTTTCCACAGTCTCCTTGATGCTGAATGTCGTTTTTTCCAGTTCGATCTTTCCCGCTTCGATCTTGGAAAAGTCCAGGATGTCATTGACCACCGCGAGAAGAGCTTCGGAACTGCTGCGGACCGAATTTGCCAACTCGACCTGCTCGCCGCTCAGGGGAGTTTCAAGCAAAAGCGAGGAGAAGCCGCACACGCCGTTCAGAGGGGTGCGGATTTCGTGGCTCATGGAGGCGAGGAAATCGGACTTGGCGTTGCTGGCCTTCTCTGCCCGAACCTTTGCCTCGATCAATTCCTCTTCGCTCCGTTTGCGTTCAATGATATGGCGGGCCTGCTGAACATTCTGAAGAGCCAGGCGGGATAGCTGGCTGGCAATCAAAAACAGGGCGTTGGAAATTTTCTGGAAACGCTCGTGGGGCATGCGGGTCACACGGCTCAAAGCCCGGCGGAAGGTCTCTCTGTCTGCGCCGATCTTCTCCGCATAGGCAAGGAGTTCGGTTTCATTGGAATCGACATCGAGAACCTGTCCGATCAGCCAGTTTGCGACGTGTTCGCTGCCGGCGGTGATACTGGCTCCGCCATCCCAAAGCCCCCCGCTGAGGCACTTTTGGACTGTCGGACCATCGGGGTTCGGTTGACCAAGCACGGCGTCAGAGAGGCGGCAGTTCGCGGAGCCTGACGCGGTTTTCCGGATCACATCGCTACAGAGTTCACAGAAGTTGCTGGGCTTGGTGATCGGCGTTCCATCGGCATCCGTGATGATGGAGGCCACACCTGTCGCGTCAGCAAAGGCATCTTGAATCCGTTGGATTTCATCGACATTGAAGAGATCAGAGAATCTGAGTCCTTTAGAGATTTCCGGCGGTTGGGTGAGGGCAATCAGGCGGTGCTCAAGGGCCTCCTTGATTTTCTTGTGCTCGGTGATGTCGTTCATCACGGCGACGGCGCCGAGCATTTTTCCGTGTTCGTCACGGATGCCAGACGCATTGACGCTCACATACCGGGGCGGACGCCCAGCCGGGCGGATGACCATGATGAAGTCCTTGAGTGTTTCGCCATTGAATGCGCGGGCAACCGGGTCGGATCCGGCGGGCAGTGGGGTCACCGCGTCCGGGCAGAAGAGGTCGAAGTGTGCCGTCCAACGTTCCATGGGCACAGGGGAGGGGCCTTGTCCATGCCAATCACGTGCGGTTTTGTTGAAAATGTTCAGTCGCCCCTGTGCGTCGCAAGCCACAACGCCATTGACGCTGTATTCTAGCAGGGCGCGATTGAACTGCTGTTCACGCAGCAGTGCATCCTCGGCATCTTTTTTTGCTGAGATGTCCGACACGACAGCACGGCACTCCTGCCTGTTCGGTGTGAGGCTGGCGACGATCGAAATGAAACGTGGTGGTGACTGATCCCTCCCGAGCATGAGCTCGCAGGATTCTTTTGCCCCGCTTGAGAAGATCCTTGTCAAAAATCCGCTGAATTCGAGATGGCACTGCACGGGCAGAAACGATTCCAGCCGGCACCCGATGAGTTCCTGGCGCGGGATCCCGATCAGTCCGGCTCCCGTCAGGTTGATTTGGCTGATGGTTCCATCCCTTTCCAGTGTGATGAATCCGGAGGGTGCGAATTCATAGAAGTCAGAATACCGTTCATTTTGAGTTTTCAGAGTGGCGAGGGACTTCATGAGTTCTAGGTTGAGGTCCTCGAGAGCAGTAATTTTTTTTCTGAGGACGGAGGAATCGCCGGAAGTAGACTCCGGTCCGGAACGATCGGACGGGACCTTGGCGGAATCGTCATCTGCGGGCGGAACCCGTGGAGCCGGAGGAAGCCTCAGCAACTGTTTCCAAAGAGAATTTTTGGGGTGTTCTTTTTCCATGCCGGATCGCGGGCCTTCCTCCAGAAACCCATGGCCCCGGACGATAATGTGAAATCCGTGCCGGATGCAAGCTGCGGTGCATCCATATGCACGAACCGCCGGGTGACGAATGTCTCCACACCCGACTCAGGCTGTGAACGGTGGTCAGGCTTTGACCCGCTCAATCTCCGCACCGAGGGAATTGAGCTTCTCATCGATGGATTCGTATCCCCGGTCGATATGATAGACGCGGTTGATCTCGGTGGTCCCATCCGCACTCAAACCGGCGAGCACGAGAGCGGCGGAGGCCCTGAGATCGCTTGCCATCACCGGCGCCCCGCTGAGTTTTGCCACGCCGTTGATCACGGCTGTCGAGCCGTTAAGCTCGATGCTTGCACCCATCCGCTTGAGCTCTGCGACATGCATGTACCGCTGGGGGAAGACGTTTTCTGTTACGACGCTGATGCCGTCGGTCGTCGCGAGCAACGCGCACATCTGTGCCTGCATATCGGTGGGAAAGCCGGGGTAGGGGAGGGTGTCAAGCTTCAGAGCCCGCCGGGTTGCCCCGGGTTTGATCGTGATGTAATCCTTGCCGGCTTCGATCGAAAAACCGGCCAGCGAAAGTGGTTCCGTGACCGCTTTAAGATGTCCTGGATCGACTCTGGTAAGAGTGACGCCGTTCCCGCAGATCGCCCCGGCAACCAGGAATGTTCCAGCCTCGATCCGGTCGGGGATCACCTTGTGTTCGGCACCGTGGAGTTCACTGACTCCCTCGATGATAATCCGGCGGGTGCCGGCGCCCTCGATGTGCGCACCCATTGAGTTGAGAAAATTGGCAAGGTCAACGACCTCTGGCTCCTCGGCAGCCCCGTCAATTACGGTCGTTCCCTCCGCAAGAACAGCTGCCATCATCACGTTGTCCGTTCCAAGCACGGTGGAGCCGAATTTTCCCCGGAGGGTTACCGTGGCGCCCCGGAGCTCGGGGGCGAGAACTTTGACATTGCCGGCCTGGACGAGGACGGCAGCTCCCAGTGCTTCGAACCCGCGAAGATGAAGGTCGATCGGCCGGTCGCCGATGATGCAGCCGCCAGGCAAAGAGACGGTTGCCTGCTTTTCCCGGCCGAGGAGCGGGCCGAGTATGCAGACCGAGGCCCGCATCTTTCGCACGATGTCGTAGGGAGCCTCGGTCACAACCTTCTCGGCCTTGATTTTGACAACGCCGCTTGCCCGCTCGACCTCGCATCCGAGCTCGCTCAGGATCGTGAGCATGTAGTGGATATCGCTCAGGTCAGGAACGTGGGAAATGACGCAGGGCTCCTTTGTCAGCAGTGTTGCGGCGAGGATCGGGAGGGCGGAATTTTTTGAGCCGCTGATCTTGACCGATCCGCTGAGAGCATGACCTCCGTGAACGAGAATTTTATCCATGTCGTGCGATGAGAAATCTGTCTGTTTTTTGATAATCAGGGTGCGCGGTGATGTCGCGAAAATTATTCTCTGCGAGCATCTTCATAATCGATGGGGCCTGGTTCAGTCCGATTTCCAGAGCCAGGTGGCCTCCCGGTTTGAGGGCGGCGGGAGCCCCCTTCACGAGCTGCGAAATGAGCGTGAGTCCATCCGCTCCGCCATCGAGGGCCGTGAGCGGGTCGTGCCTCACCTCATGGGAGAGTTCCGGGATCTCCGCCGAGGGAATATACGGAAGGTTGGCAACGATCATGTCAAACCGGCCCTTTAGCGCGGAAAGGAGATCGCTTTGAACAAGTGATACCCGGGACTCCAAACCATGCCGAACGGCATTTTCCTTGGCCAGTTCAAGAGCCAGCGGAGAAATGTCGCAGGCGGAAACGGAGGCGCTCGGGAATTTCAGTGCCAGGCTCAGCGCGATGACACCGCTGCCGGTGCCGACATCCAGAATGCTCCGATCAGGCTTGTCCACGAGGCTCTGAACAAGCTCCACGAGCTGCTCGGTTTCGGGGCGGGGGATCAGTGCCCGAGCGTCGCAGGTAAAGATCTTTCCGAGAAAATCGACCGTGCCGAGGAGGTGCTGGAGAGGGATTCCCTCAGAACGCCTACGGACGAGTTCGCGCAGTGGTGCGCGTTCCGCCTCACCCAGTGGGCGTTCAAACTCCAGATAGAGTTCAATGCGCCGCTCTTTTCCCAGCACGTGGGCAAGGAGGTGTTCCGCATTGAGCCTTGGACTTTCAACGCCTTGCTTTTCCAGGAAACCGGCCGCGGCGTTGAGCACTTCAAGAACAGTCATGATCTGAGGCTCTCCGGCCCTATACCATTCCTGCCTCAAGAAGGCGCTGCTCGATGTCGCTTGTTTGCAGGGCCTCAACCATCTCCCCGATGTCCCCCTCCAGAAACCGGTCCAGACTGTAGAGCGAGATTTTGATCCGGTGGTCTGTGATCCGGTTTTCCGCGAAATTGTAAGTGCGGATCTTCTCTTCACGCCCGCCTCCGCCGATGAGACTTCGTCTGTGGGCGGAGTATTTCTCCTCCTCCTCGCGCCGCTTGTCCTCAAGGAGTCTGGAACGCATAATCTTGATCGCGCTTTCCTTGTTTTTCTGCTGGCTGCGCCCGTCCTGGCAGCGGACGATGCGTCCGGTCGGAATGTGCATGACCTGAACGGCGGAATCAGTCGTATTGACTCCCTGGCCGCCGGGGCCTCCCGCGCGGCATACTTCGATGCGAAGGTCCTCCGGCTTGATTTCGATGTCGACCTCCTCGGCCTCCGGAAGCACGGCAACCGTTGCGGTCGAAGTGTGGATCCGGCCCTGGGCCTCGGTGGCGGGAACGCGTTGGACGCGGTGGACGCCGCTCTCGTATCGGAAGCGCCGAAAAACCGATGTCCCCGAGACGCGGAAGATGACTTCCCGGAGCCCGCCAAGATCTGCGGGGCTGGATTCCATTTCCTCGATTTTCAGTCCGAGCGAATCTGCATAGCGGCAATACATGCGGTAGAGATCCGCAGCGAAAAGAGCAGCTTCAGTTCCGCCGGTGCCTGCCCGAATTTCGACGATGGCGTCCTTGTCTTCATCAGGTTCGGGGGGGAGGAGCGAGACTTGAACGGCCCGCTCGAGCATGGGAATCTCCGCCTCCAGCGCAGGAATTTCGGCAGCGGCCATCTCTGCCATCTCCTTGTCCTCGGAGGAAGCAAGCTCGCGGTTCTCCAACAGCTCCCGCCGGACTTTCTGCAGGCGGCTCCATACGTCGAGAAGTTCGCGTGTTGAGCCGTGCTCCCTCAGAACTTCCCGGGCGCGCTTGGCATCGTCAAAGAGACCTGACGAGGAAATTTCTCTTTCGAGTTCCTCGAAACGCCGCCTTTTTCGCTCAATCAGGGGTTCGAAGTCCATGACTGCCTGTCGATTTCCGACAAGCGAGATCAGGGCTTCTTGACAGCGCGGGGGGCACGGACGGTGCCGTAGCGGCGCTTGAACTTGTCAACCCGGCCGGCCGTGTCGACAAATTTTTGCTCGCCGGTGAAAAACGGATGGCAGGCGGCGCAGATGCCGATTTTGATGTTATCGCGTGTCGAGCGGGTGCGATAGGCTGCACCGCATGCACAGAGGATGACGGTCTCGCGGTAGTTGGGATGAATTTCTGGCTTCATTCTTGAAAAGTCGTTCAGAATATCGCGATTCTAAAGAGAAGCAACAACGAACTTGATAAGAAATTCCATACTCGATCGATGGGAAAAGGTACGCATCGAATCCCGCGGGGCGGCCATCTTTTCGGCGGGTGGGGAAATCCTGCGATCCTGGGATGAAATTGAGGCGGAGGCGGGGGAACTGCGGGGGCAACTTGAGGGGGACTGCGGGGCCGTTTCCATTCAGACGGGAAATGTGCCATCAGTCCCAGGTGTCCTGCTTGCCTGCTGGCGGACCGGCCGGCCGGTTGTGCTGCTCGATTGCGAGTTGCTCGGCGAGGATCGCCGCCAGGTGGAGAGCTCGCTTGGCGTGACGCTGCGGATAACGGCCCATGCCGGCGGGGCGCTCGCTTTCGTAGACGTCACGAGTCCACCCGCACCGCCATCCCGTGCGTGTCTTTATAAAGTCACGGCAGGGCAGGATGGGGGGCTGCGGGTGGTCGGCTTCACGGCGGAGCAACTGCTTGCTGATTGCGATCAGGTTGCCGACGCGATGGGCATCGGGCGGGGGGATGTCAGCTACGGCGCGGTTTCCTTTGCCCATTCCTATGGGTTCAGCAGCCTGTTGACGGTGCTGCTTTGCCGAGGAGTTCCTTTTGCAATTGCCGGAGACGTATTGCCCTGGGCGCTGGTGAGAGGAGTGGAGTGCAGCAAGGCCAGCGTGCTTCCCCTTGTACCCGCCATGTTCCGGGCGCTGCTCAGTATCGAGAGTCTGCCGCCGACGCTCAGGCTTTGCATCTCTGCCGGAGCTGCGCTTGCTCCGCAACTGGGCGCGGAATTCCATCGCAAGTTCGGGCGGAAGATCCATTCCTTTTACGGTACCACCGAGTGCGGGGGGATCTGCTACGACTCGTCGGACGAAGTCCCGTCCGAGCCCGGGTTTGTCGGGACGCCGCTCTGCGGGGTGCGCGTTGAACTGGCTTCGCCGGAAGCAAGCGGAGGATCCCGCGCCAGGGTCTGGAGCAATGCCATGGGGATCGGTGTTGCTTCCGCCCAGGGGGCCTTCGAGCCGCCGGATGTTCTGCTTCAGCAGGGGGCCGGATTCCGGATTGTCCGCTGCGATTCGCCGGTCCTCAACGTGGCTGGAAAGAAAGTTCATCCAGCCGAAATTGAGAGCGTTTTAAAAAAGGTTCCTGGGGTGGCCGATGCCGTGGTTTGGGGAGTTCCCGATCTTCAGCGCGGCGAGGAAATTTGCGCCTTGATCATTTCGCCGCAACCGGTGGATGCGGTCGCGGTCCGGAGGCACTGCGCGAACTGCCTGCCTCCCTGGCAGGTCCCGCGCAGGATTCTGACAGAGCGTTACCTGCCGGAAGGTTTGACGGACCGCAGCGCGCGGGCAGCCTTCGCTGCCGGAAAGGTTTCAAACCGGTAAGCTGCGCCTCGATCATGCTCGCCGCACGTAATTAAACGCCGGGGTGGCCATGAGGGTGGTGACGATGGCCATCACAACCATCATGGTAAAGAGGGTGGGAGTGATAACCCCTCGCTCGAGACCGATATTAAGAATGATCAGTTCCATCAGGCCGCGGGCATTCATGAGGGCGCCAATGGCCAGGGCTTCGCGAGGGGGTTCCCCGTGCATCCAGGCGGCAGCCGCGCAGGCAACACCTTTTCCGAGAACGGCAAGAACCAGTAGAAGGACGGTTACCCCGAGGAGTTCGGGCGCAATGATCAGGCCGATCTTGGTGTTAAGGCCGGAATACACAAAGAAGAGAGGGAGGAGGAACGCCGTGGTCATCTTCTCCAGATTCTGGTGCAGGGCGTTTGCAAAAAAACCTTTCGGAACCGCGATGCCGAGAACAAATGCTCCAAAGACCGCATAGATGCCGATGTAGTCGGTAAACCATGCTCCCAGCATTACAAGGGATAGCGTGGTTCCCAGCATGGCGTGCGTAAGCTTTTCCTTCCGAGCGGTTTTTTCGGCAAGAAACCGAATTGCCGGCACTCCGAAGAACCGGACCGCCAGCACATAGACCAACCCTCCGCCGATAGCCATCATCGCCACCGAGGGATCGCCGGCAAAGCTGGCCATGACAACAGCCAGCACGCACCACGCCGCGGCGTCGTCGATCGATCCGGCCGCAAGAGCGAGCGTTCCGAGGGAGGTGCCGGTGAGCCCGCGCTCGTAGATGATGCGGGCCAGCATCGGGAAAGCGGTGATCGACATTGCTGCGCCGAGAAACAGCATTCCTTCCAGCGTTCCGGTGTGCGTGGAAAAAAGCGGCCATCGCGGCGCGAGAAAGAATGCGGCGGCGGCGCCGAGCGAAAAGGGTGCCAGGATTCCGGACAACGACACCCAGGCCGCGCTGCGGAGCCGGCTCCTGATGAGTGAGGCGTCGAATTCCACCCCGACCAGAAACATGTAGACCACCAGCCCGATCTGGCAAACGGAGAATAGGATCGGCTTCGAGGCCGCAGGAAAGAGGCCCGCCTGCATCGCAGGGGCGAGCGCACCAAGAACCGATGGGCCGAGCAGAACGCCGGCAATCATTTCTCCTACCACCTGGGGCTGGCCGATGCGGGCCGCCAGCCAGCCGACAGCCCGGCAGACGCACAGAATCACTGCGAGTTGGAGAAACAGGAGGACGGAAAGTTGAAATGGCGTCATGGATGCGAGGCAGGCTGGCATCTTGGCCGGCCGCCACGCCTGCGGCAAACCGATTATGGCTGCGGGGAAAATGGCACTTGCACCGGATGGGCAGTTGACGCTGACTATCAGCAGGTGAAACGTTTGATTGCATACTTTGCGGGCCTGGGACGAAAGCTGGTCGATCTGAGGGACACTCCTCACGCGGTCGCGGGTGGAGTCGCGATCGGGATGTTTATCGGCTTCACTCCCCTGTTCGGGGTAAAGACTCTTCTTTGCCTTGCCGTGGCATATCTGTTGCGATGCAGCAAGCTGGCGGCGGTTATCTCGGTCTCCCTCCACGATGTGGTGACCCCTTTCTGGCCCTTTTTGTTGAAGCTTGAATACGACATCGGCTACTGGGTGCTGAACCGCCCGCATGAGCATGCCCTAAGCGTGCAGGCCAAACAGCATTTCCACATGGCGGACATGCTCAAATGGACGACCTTCTTCGATGTCGGGTTGCCGCTGCTGATAGGCTCGCTGTTTTTGTCGGCCCCCGCCGCGCTCCTTGCCTATGCGGCGATGCTGCCCTGGTTGAAGCGGCGGGAGGCGCGACGGCTTGCCCGGGAATCGCGACATGCGGCCGCACTTTCCGAGTAGCATGAAGCACCCGCTCTGGCTGGCATTTGTCTTCTGGACAGCATCCGGATTTCTTCTGCTGTTTGCAGGGCGGGGTGACTTTGGCTGGTGGGATAAACTCTGGCTGCTTCTCCTGGCGGTGGCTGCTTACTCCGGAGTTGCTGAGCGCGCGGGTCTCCAGACCGCCCGCGTTCGCGGAGGTATAGTTTTCGCGGCACTCACCGCCGCTGCAGGGGCATGGTGCCTCGGAGGCTCCCCTCCCGGACCCTTCTATTTTACATCGCATGCCGGCCCTGCGCTTCCTGGCATTTTTCCGCTGCTCCTGCCTGTTCTGCTCTTTGGGTTTTTATGCTTGTGTGATATTTCGGCTGCCGTGGTTTTCCCCTATGCTAACCGGTTAGCCCACGCTGCATGGACCAGCCTGGCCTTTGTCATCACGCTTATGAACAGCGCCTCATTTTTCTCCGGGTCCCGTGCCTGGTGGGTCTGGAATCCCTCTGGCTTGCTGCATGCGGCATGCGCCGCCGCGGTTACTGGCGGGTTGGCATTCGCCCTGGCCTTCATTCTTCCGGTGGACTCTCGCATGCGGGTGTCGAGGTGGTCGATTGAGGTTGCTGCCTGGGTGCTCCTCAACGTCCTTTTCGTGGCTGCCCTTGTTTTGAACCACTTTGCCTCACAATGACCCGGGCGATTTTCGATTATTTGCGCAGCCGGATGCAGGGCGCGGCACCGGTCGGCCCGATGGAGAGGAACATGGCGAAGCGGTATGTGAAAGAGCGGCTCAAGAAGCTTTATCCGGCCCTGCGTCTCGACCCGGCAGCCTTGGAACGGGCGTATCAGGAGCTCGGATTGGAGCCCCACTCGGGATGCGGAGAGGGAGGTGCTACGGTCTACGAGATCGTCCTTCCGGAAAATGTGGATTGATGGTCAGCGGATGATGCCGCGTGAACTCGATTCTATGAATGCCACCAGAGTGTCCAGAGCGAGCCCGGATGGAAGCTCTGTGCGGATCTTCTCGCTGGCCTGCTTCACGTTCAGATTTGACCGGTAGAGTAGCCGGTAGGCTTCGCGGAGACTCCGCGTGTCCTCCGGTTGGAACCCCCGGCGTTCCAAGCCCACCTGATTGATTCCCCGGACCTCCGCCGGATTGCCATCCGCAATCATGTAGGGCGGAACGTCCTGAACGATTTTTGTACAGCCACCCACGATCGCGTGGCATCCGATCCGGCAAAACTGGTGAACGCCCGAGAGACCTCCGATGATGGCAAAGTCACCCACGATGACGTGGCCGGCTAGCGTCCCGTTGTTCGAAAAAATAACATCGTTTCCGACTGTGCAGTCGTGAGCGATGTGCGAGTAGGCGAGGAAGTTCCCTCTGCTTCCGACCAGGGTTTTGGCTCCTGGTGCCGTGCCCCGGTTAACCGTGCAGAATTCGCGGAACGAATTATGATCCCCGATTTGAAGGTAGGTTGGCTCTCCTTCATATTTGAGATCCTGGGACCGTTGTCCGATCGAGCAGTAGGGGAAGAAGGTGTTCCCCTCTCCGATGGCGGTCGGGCCGGCAATCGTCACATGGCCGATGAGCCGGGAACCACTCCCGATTTGAACATCCGGGCCGATATGGCAGAAGGGTCCGACCTCCACCCCGTCGCTGATGGTTGCCGTCGGATCGATGATGGCGCTCGGATGAATCGAGGTCATTTGTCCACAAGTCCGAAGAGGAGCTCGCCTTCGGAGACAACCTCCCCGTTGACAAGGCACTGGCAGACGGCTTTGCCAAGACGCTTCTTCAGGCTCTTGAGCTCGCACTCGATGAACAATGTATCACCCGGAAGGACCGGCTTCCGGAATTTCACCTCGTCGGCGCTCATGAAGTAGCCGATCTTTCCGGAATTCTCCGTTTTGCGCATCATCACGATGCTGGCGACCTGCGCCATTGCCTCGAGTTGAAGCACGCCCGGCATGACCGGGTGTCCCGGAAAGTGGCCTTGGAAGTAAGGCTCGTTGATGGTCACCGCTTTCACTCCCACGGCTTTTGTCTCCCCGATAAACTCGATGACGCGGTCCACCATGAGGAACGGGAAGCGGTGGGGGAGGGTGGCCATGACTTCATTGATGTCAAGGGCCCCCGTGGTTGCGGCAACCGGGCGGACGGCTGCGGATGCGATTTGGGCGTGCTGCAGTGCGAGGCGCTTGGCGACTTCGGTGTTGATGCCGTGGCCGGGCTTGACCGCAACGACGTGCCCGCGCAGACGGCGGCCAGCGAGCGAGAGGTCGCCTATGATATCCAGAATCTTGTGGCGGACGAATTCATCAGGGAAGCGCAGCGGCTCCTTGCTGAGGACGCTGTCTCCGCGTGCGACGATCGCGTTCTCCAGGCTCCCGCCCTTGATCAGCCCCTTGTCCATAAGGGGCTTCACGTCCTCGTAGAAGACGAATGTCCGGGCCGGGGCAATTTCGGATTCGTAAAACTCGGGGGTGATTTCCGCGGACAAAAACTGTGTGAACCGTCCCTCTGGACCGACCTGCGTGCAGGAGATGCGGAACTTGTCGTCCGGCAGGATCACGAAAACCGATCCTCCCGATTCGATTGTGAGGGGCTCCCGGATATCAAGGAACGACCGCGCGGCCTCCTGCTCAATGATGCCAGCCTTTTTGATGGCCTCGGCGTATGCGGAGGCGCTGCCATCACCAATCGGCGGCTCGTTGGCGTTCATCTGGATGAGGGCGTTGTCGACCCCCATCCCGGTGAGGGCGGAAAGCACGTGCTCGACGGTATGGATTTTCACCATTCCTTGAACAAGCGTTGTCGCCCGCTCGACGGTTTTCACGTGGGCCGCTGCGGCATCGACCACCGGTTCGTCCGGCAGATCCACGCGCTGGAATTTGAATCCGTGTCCGACAGGCGCGGGGAGGATTGTGATGGTGACATTTTCGCCCGTATGGAGGGCGCTGCCAGTCAGGCTGGCGGAGGATGCGAGAGTGCGTTGTTTGTCCACGTTGATAAAATTTGTGTTAAGCCAGTCCTGTGCGAAGCAGGATGTCGAGATACTTCTGGTTGCTTTGCCGCAGGCGTTTGACAAGCGCGCGGCCGATTGCCCCAAGAATCAGAATGGCGGCGGATGGCTGGAGGCCGGCAAGCACGCCGATCGTCATCCGTGTGATGCGAAGAAGGGTGCAGGAATCCACGGCCGTGACGGTAGCTGATCGCGGACCGTCATCGACGAGGGAAACCTCCCCGAAAAAATCGCCTTCCGAAAGAATTGCCAGCTGAACCTCCCTGCCTCCGCTTTCTGCCGTGACCCGGGCATTGCCCTCGAGAATGACGAAGAGGCAGTGACCGTCCTCGCCCGTAGTGACGATCCGGTGTCCTGCAGGAATGGACTGGATGTCTGTGAGTTGGAGGAGGGCGGAGATCTCATCCGGGCCCAGCCCGGAAAACACGCAGAACTTTTGCAGGCGCGTGTCGTCGGGCATTATGGTGACTGGTTTATTTAGAGGCAATTTTTCCATCGAGCATGTGTATGCGCACAGGGGCCAGGTCGGCCACGGTTTCGCTGTGCGTGACAATAACCAGCACCGCAATTTTTTGGGAAGCAATCTTTAAGAACGTTTCGCAGACGCGTTCGGCATTGGTCGAATCCAGATTGCCGGTTGGTTCGTCAGCCAGCAGAAGTCTGGGGGATCCGGCGAGCGCCCGGGCGATCGCGACGCGCTGCATCTCGCCGCCGCTGAGTTCATGAGGGAAATGCCCGGCGCGCTTCTCCAGGCCGACCAGATCGAGCATCTCAAGTACGCGGGGAGCGGCCCGGCGGGAAGACTCGCCGCGCAGCAGGAGCGGTAGCTCAATGTTCTCTCTCACCGTCATCGCGGGGAGCAGGTTGAAGAACTGGAAAACGATGCCAAGGGTGTGCCGGCGGTAGGCGGTCAGTTGTTTTTCGGTTGCAGAGTGAAGGGCCTTTCCGTCGACCAGCAATTCCCCGGAAGTCGGCCGGTCGAGGCCTCCAAGCAGGTTGAGCAGAGTGCTCTTCCCGCAGCCGCTAGGGCCGGTGACCGATACAAATTCTCCGGCCTCTACATCTAGGCTCACATCGTCGATCGCCCGGGTCTTCCCGTTGCCTGAAGAATACGTTCGCGTGACATTGCGGAGCCGGATCATATTAGACCAGCCTCGTCACAATATGACCCGCGATCAAGCAGACTTCGAAATTCTTGGCGAGACGCCGGACTTTCTTGCCGTAAATAAGGCCGCCGGTTTGCTCGTGCATCCCAGCAAGCCCGACGGGAAGCGCACATTGTGGGATTCGCTGAAGGAACTCCTCGGATATGAACTCGCAAATGGTGGACAGGTTTCTCTGATCAACCGCCTGGATCGCGAGACCAGCGGGATCGTCCTTGTTGCAAAATCCGTGGCGGCCGCCCGCGGTGCCGCAATGGCGATGCAGAACGGGAGCATTCGAAAAATGTATCTTGCGATCGTTCAGGGTTGGCCGGAAGCCGACCGCTTTGAAGTCGAGGCCGCATTGATCCGGCAGGGAGAGGTGCGTGAATCGCGGATCTGGCTCAAGCGGGCGGTCGACAGCCGCGGTGCCGCTGCCAGCACCGGCTTTGAAACGCTCCTGCGGTTTGAGCGGGCCGAAGGCCGTTTTGCTCTCGTGCGGGCTCGTCCGATCACCGGCCGTACCCATCAGATCCGGGTGCACCTCGCGCATGCTGGGCTGCCGATTGTCGGGGACAAGATCTACGGTCCGTCGGAGGACTGCTATCTGGAATTTGTGGAGTCTGGGTGGAGCGAGCGTCTTGCCGGGCGTCTCCTGCTGCCCCGGCATGCGCTGCATTCGTGCCAACTGGCATTCAGATGGAACGGGGATGCGCTCAGCTGGTCAAGTCCCTTGCCGGCGGACTTGAGCCGGTTTGTCGGGCAGGCAGTCAGCGGCTATTCAGACCCTTGATCGGTCCGCCATAGCCGGTCATTTCGAGATATCCCCTTGCCTCGGTCCGGGTCCCTGCAAGAGTTCCATCAGCCGTGATCGCGCCTTCCCAGTAGGTGAAGGGCTCCCCGCGAAGTTCCTGATTTTCGAATCTGGCAGCAATCGTCAGAGCCAGGTTGAGCGATGGAATGGCGAGTCTCCATTTTACGGGATAGCGGCCGCCCGAGGCCGGGCTCTGCCAGGTCGAGACCGGTTCGAGCCGGAACGAACCATGCGGAATGTGCAGTGAGGTGCCATCGGCGCGGATAAAGGTTCCGGACGAGGCCGGGTCCACGGAGCCGTCCTTTCTTCGGATCTGATAGAGCATCAGTTCGCACCCGTCATCCATTTGAAGGCTGAACCAGTCCCAGCCCACCTGCTGGCTGGTGAGCTGATTGGAGGCCCACTCATGGTCAAACCAGCTGCAGCCGGTTACAGTAGTTGAGGCCGTGCCAGTCTGTATTGTGCCTGCCGTCTTCAACCGGGTGAGCGAGTAGTAGTGCGAGTAGCCGCCCACGGCGTCCGATTTTCTGCTTGCCCCGTCTATCCCGTGAACCACCGGAAGCTTTTCAGCGTTGAGCTTGAGGTCGATCCGGATGTCTCCCTCGGATGCGCGGAGACGGAAGTCGTGCGGCCCCGTCCTTTCGCATTCCCAATTTCCGATCCATGCGAGGCGGGATCCCTCATCGAAGCCGGCCTCGCCGGAGACTCCCCGGACAAGGCGCTCGAAATGGTGAAACTTACTTTCTGTAATCTGCGACACGGCAAAGTGTGCGAAGGGGACGTCGCGCCGGATCCAGTTTGAGGGAGGAACGGGTTGGTTCGGCGGAATGACACCCTGACGGAAAAAAGTCAGCTGGTAGCCGAACTCCTTGCCATCGGCAGCCAGAAGGTTTCCTGTGAAATACCACCACTCTGTTTTAAATGATGGATGCATCCCGTGATCGCGGGGGAATTCAAAAGTCCATCCAGGTTTGGCTGGTTCCCATTCGCCAGCAGGGCTCCGCCCGATCCCGGCTAGGCCCCCCACACAAACCCACAGGGCGAGCGTGCGGAGAAGTCGTCCCGAGGTCCGGGAGGGATTGCCAGTGAGCCGGAGGGAGTCGCCTGCGTGGGGATCACGGCGCTCCAGTCTTCGAGAGATATTGATCAAGTGACAGCACAGCCCGCGGCCGCAACGCCGCCAGCGGAAGGACTGAGATCCGCCGCCAGTTTTTTTTGGAGGCATGAGCCGTGCGTCTCCAGGAGGGACTCGATTTCGCCGATAGAAAGCGATTCAACCCACTGAAAACGTTCCTTCATTGGTAGGGTACGGATGTCGCAGAGCGGACAATTCACGGGGTTGCAGAGATTGTAAGGGCAGGCCACCGTCAACCCGAGCAAATGCGCTTTCATCCGAGCAAACTCCGGACCTGCTTCTGTGGGTTGGGAGAGTTTTGTATGAACCATCGGAATGGAAGTCCGAGGTAAAACGGACAAATTCTGAAGTATCAGCAAACGTGTGCACTGTCAATTTCAGGGCCCGGCAACCCGATAGCCGGCGCCCGAAAAAAAGGCCCGCACGCGCTCGGGCTGGTCTCCCTGAAGTTCAATTTCGCGTTCGTGAACCGTGCCGCCAACGCCGCAGTGTTGGCGGGCGTTGCGTGCGAGTTCCTCGATTTGCGCGATGGAATGGGCTTCGGAAAAACCTGAGACAACGACCACTGTTTTTCCCCCGCGGCGAGCCTTTTCTCGGCGAAGGACGATGCGGCCCGGATCCGGCCGCTGGCTGTCCGCCGGTTGGGCGGGTTCCGGTCCAGGGGGAAGATCGGGAAGATTGAGCCCCTCAAATGGCGAAGCGAAAGGCTGCGGGGGGGCAGATATGGGAATTCTCTTCTGTTTCATGGCGGTTCTGGTAACCCGAATACTCTGGCTCATTGGCGCTTGCAATCCTGCGCTATCCGGTTTACCGAGCAGCAATCCTTGCATGAAGGTCTTTTTTAAACATTTCCCGCGTTTTTCCGTGGCTGGCCACGCAATGGCCATGTGTGTGCTGTGGGCTGGCGCGGCTGAGGCGCAGGTCGGCATTCCGACAAAAACCGAGCCATGGGGGTTGCAGGACGTCAAGGCCATCGATCCGGGATTCATCACGGCGGTACCAGCAGTACCCGGTAAAACGGTCAAAAAAGGTGATCCGCTTGTCTATCTGGACCGCGAGCGCCAGCAGTATAATTACGACGTTGCCAAGATTCGATCAGAGGATAACAGCCAAATGCAGATCGCGCAGGGAGAATTAGCTCAGAAGAGCGCGTCTGTGGACGGTCTCAAACACTCTGTTCGCCGTCGGCTTGCGAGCGAATTCGACCTCCAGCGTGCAGAGGGAGAGTTGGAAGTGGCGAGGGGCAAACTCGGCCTTGCCAAAATGAGCCGCAAACTTCTTGAAATTGATCTTCGACAGGCCAAGGCAGCGTTGGACCACCGCACGCTCTGCAGTCCCATCGATGGTGTGGTGGTTGCCGTTTACAAGACCGAAGGGGCGGTCGTGCAGGGCACCCCGGTTGTTTCGGTTGCTGACCCTGAAAAACTCTCGGTTACGATGCTCCTGCCGCTTGAGGCGGCGGGCCAGCTTCGAAGCGGGCAGGGGATTCCCATGCGCTTTGCCAGCGGTTTGCAGAGAGTGGCCCAGGTTCTCAGCATCAGCCCCGACCCGAAGAACCCTAATGGCCTGCAGACAGTCAGGCTGATGGTCAGTAACCCGGATTCCGGAACGGCCGCCGGCAGCCAAGCCTGCCAAGCGGTTCTCCCTTCGCTCCCGTCACAGTTTCCGGAACGGGAAGCGACTCCACTTCCGGTTACCAATGGCGGCAGCAACACGCCCAGCCAATCGCCGGTGGCCGGCGTAAAAAATCCCACCTGAAGAGGGAGGTGTCTGCTAGCGCTGCTTCTTTGCTGCCTCCGCCTGGAGTTGGCGTTCGGCTTCCACCCAGTCGCTGGTTTCGTCGCCTGGCCAGCCCATGCGGTTGCGCCGTTCAGCGATGAAATAGGCGCGGAGGGCGATGTCTTCCGTTGTCAGGACGACTGCCGGACGTTTGATGGGTGAAGGCTTCTTGGGAAGGCTGAGCTTCGGTTTTTCAATCGAAACATGTGCGGGTGGAGGAGTTGCGGCATCTGGTGTGACCATAGGTTCGGTCATCTTCTTCGCCGGAGCGATCTTGGCTTTTTGGGGACTTGCGGGTTTTCCTGAAGCCTTCTTCTCAGCTTTTGGCGGCTTGGAGTCCTTGGGTTTTTTTTCAGTATCGGATTTCTTCTTGGCCATGAACGATTCATCTCCGAAGTGCCGGCCGGTTTCCAGAAAATAAATCTTCAAAAACCTCCCCCGCAATCTAAGCTCAATCGCATGGCAGCTTTTCTCATTCGTTGGATGGTGACGACAATTGCGGTCTTCGTGGCCGTGAAGCTTCCACTGGGCATGCGATGCGACTCGCTGGGGGCGCTTCTGGGGGCCTCGCTGATGCTGGGAATTATTAACGCATTCGTTCGACCGGTGCTCCTGCTGCTCAGCCTGCCGTTCATCATCGTCACCATGGGGCTGTTTATTTTCGTTGTGAACGCCCTTCTTCTGCTGCTTGTGGAGAAGTTGATTCCGGGCTTTTCGGTCGACGGGTTTGGAAGCGCGTTTTTCGGTGCGATCATTATCGGGATCGTGAGCTGGATCCTCAGCTCGTTTTTCCGCACAAGCGACGGGCGCATCCACACCATCACTCATCATCCCGCGATTAAGAAGGCGGATGCCCGGACGATTGAGTAGCAGGTTCCTCCGGCGATGAATTTCACCGAGCCCGGGCAGGTCCGCGTAAAAATCTGTGGCCTCACGAACGAGGCGGATGCAAGAATGTCGATCGACGCAGGGGCCGACGCTCTCGGGTTTAATTTTTTCCAGGGCTCCTCACGCTGCGTTGATCCGGACACGGCCATCCCCTGGATCAGGAAATTGGGCGCGGCGGCCGCCCGCGTGGCTGTCGTCGTGAACCCGGATGAGGGGCTTCTTGTCAAGCTGCGTGATGCTGGGTGTTTTGAGTTGATCCAATTTCACGGCGATGAGAGCCCGGAATTTTGCGCTCGGGCGGGCTTTGCCCGCTGGATCAAGGCGATTCGGGTCAAAGACGATGCAGCTCTCTATGCGTCGCTGAAGTACCCCACGACGCACCTCCTCCTCGATGCTTGGAGCGGGGCGGCTTACGGCGGGACGGGAAAGCGTCTCGACTGGGATCTTGTCCGCGACTTTCTGCTCGAACACAAAGACCGCCAGTTCATTCTTGCTGGCGGGCTCAACGTGCAGAATGTCAGGCAGGCGATCCGGATCAGCCGGCCCCATGCTGTGGATGTGGCAAGCGGGGTTGAACTCGTGCCCGGAAAAAAGGAGGAGTATCTTGTCCGCGAGTTCATCCACGCCGTCAGGGAATTCCATCCGAAATCGGAAGACTTGCCTCACCCGCCCCGCCCAGCTTAGATGATCCCTCATGAATTCTGAAAAATCATTCCGTATCGCCGTTCTGGCGGGTGACGGGATCGGGCCCGAGGTGATGGTCGAGGCAATCAATGTCCTCGAGGCGGTGGCAAAAAAGCATACGATCCGGTTCGACTTTGACCGCCAGCTTGTTGGCGGGGCGGCTATCGATGAGGCCGGGCGGGCACTGCCGGCGGAAACGCTTTCCGCTTGCGAAAATGCGGATGCGATTCTCTTCGGCTCGGTCGGCGGCCCCCAATGGGAATCCCTTCCTGCTGCGGAGCAACCCGAGCGGGCCGCGCTTCTGCCGCTCCGAAAGCACTTCGGGCTTTTTGCAAACCTCCGGCCAGCCGTCTGCCTTCCGGAGCTCACGCACGCCTCTCCGTTGCACCCCCGTTCCGTTGAGGGAGGATTCGACGTCCTTTGTGTCCGTGAACTCACCGGCGGGCTCTATTTCGGCGAACCGAAATACATCAAGCAGGAGGGTGGCGAGGAATTTGCCGTCGACACCATGGTTTACTGGGAAGGTGAAATCCGGAGAATTGCCAGGGTGGCATTTGAAGCCGCCCGGAAGCGCAGCGGAAAAGTCACCTCGATCGACAAGGCAAACGTCCTGCAGAACGGCGTGCTTTGGCGGCGTGTCGTGACGGAAACCGGTCGCGACTATCCGGATGTCTCGCTCGCCCACCTCTACGTTGACAATGCCGCCATGCAGCTCATCAAAAATCCGAAGGGATTTGACGTGATCCTGGCAGAGAACCTCTTTGGCGACATCCTCAGCGATGAGATGGCCATGATCGCCGGTTCGCTCGGCATGCTGCCCAGCGCAAGCCTCGGCGATTCCAAGGGCGGAGAGTGCCGGTTTGGAATGTTTGAACCCAGCGGGGGAAGTGCACCCGACATCGCGGGCAAGGGCATTGCCAATCCGATCGCACAGATTCTTTCCGCAGCGATGATGCTCAGGTTTTCCTGCGGGCAGGAAGCCGCCGCCGTTTCGATTGAGACCGCCACACGTGCGGTTATCGCCAGCGGACTACGGACAGCTGATATTCACACACCCGGAACGAAACTTGTTGGAACTGCGGAAATGGGGCGGGCCATCGTTTCTGCGATCCAGTAAAAAGAAACCCCTGTCCGCAACAGGAGAGGGCGATTGCGGAATTTATATGTCGCTTAAATGCAGGACATTGAGATTCGTTTTCGATTTTCAGGAGAAAAGATTGTCAAGGATAGCCTTGACGGTAGGCCCTGCGAAAACCAAGTTAATTGCCTTTCTTGCTGCGGCTTCTGCTTGGCGACGATCGGAGCCCGGGTTGGATAATGACAATCAACAATTTACACTAACTCAAACCACCATCAGATGTTTGACAAAATTCTGGGATTATTTTCTAGCGATATCGGGATTGACCTCGGCACCGCCAACACACTTGTCTATGTTAAAGATCAGGGCATTGTACTGCGGGAGCCGTCGGTAGTCGCCGTTCAGCAGGGCACCAATCGTGTTCTTGCAGTCGGGAACGAAGCGAAGCGCATGCTCGGGCGGACCCCTGGCAACATTGTTGCAATCCGCCCACTCAAAGACGGCGTCATCGCCGACTTCGAAATTACCGAGGCGATGCTGCGCCACTTTATCAGTAAAGTGCACAACCGTCGCCGCATGGTGCGCCCGCGGGTGGTGATTGCCGTGCCAAGCGGGATTACCGAGGTGGAGAAGCGTGCCGTTAAGGATTCCGCAACACATGCTGGAGCCCGCGAGGTCTACTTGATCGAAGAGCCCATGGCCGCCGCGATTGGCGTGGGTCTGCCCGTTCAGGATGCCGCCGGCAACATGATCGTCGATATCGGCGGAGGCACCACAGAAGTCGCACTGATTTCCCTTTCAGGGATTGTTTTCAGCCGCAGCGTTCGCGTGGCGGGGGACGAACTGGACGAGGCCATCACCAATTACATGAAGAGGGCTTATAATCTCATGATCGGCGAGCGCACGGCCGAAGAGATCAAGATCAAGATCGGTTCCGCCTACAAGCTGGAAAAGGAAGTCGCCATGGAAGTCAAAGGCCGCGACCTCGTCGCCGGGCTCCCCAAAACCATTTCCATCTCTTCGCAAGAGGTGCGGGAAGCGCTTCTTGAGCCGCTCTCCACAATTGTTGACTCGGTGCGCATCACCCTCGAGCGCTGCCCGCCTGAACTGTCCGCCGATCTAGTGGACCGCGGCCTTGTGCTCGCAGGGGGCGGGGCTCTCCTCCGGGGGTTGGACAAGTTGCTTGCGGAAGAAACTGGTCTTCCTGTTCACGTCGCTGAGGATCCTCTCAGCGCCGTGGCGGAGGGAACCGGCCGGGCCTTGTCGGAACTGAAGTTCCTGCGCGCGGTTTCTTCCGAGCGCCCCCATGGGAGATAGCGCCGGCATCCTGCCGGACCGCTGACCCTTCGTGCGCATGAAAAAGCTCCACATCGTTTTGGTTTTGGTCGCGCTGATGCTTGCGGTCTACGTTTCCACATGGTCACCCGCGGCGATGCAGTCGCTCCAGGCCGGCCTGATGAACGTACTCTCGCCATTTGTCAGGACCGGTTCGGCAGTGCAGGAGAAAATCGGCTCGATGGGCGAGGGCCTGAAAACGCTCGACCAGCTGGATACGGAGAACCGGAAGCTTAAAGAGCAAAACAAAGAGCTTGTTACAACCAACAATCTTTTAAGAGACATCGAGGCCGAAAATAACCGTCTCAGGCTTGCCTTGGAATACCGCGAGCGTTCGGTGTTCAAACTTCTACCGGCAAGGATCATCTCCCGTGGTGCCTCCACGTGGTGGAACACGGTGAAAGTCAACCGCGGATTCGAGGACGGCGTGGAGAGCGACCAACCGGTGCTCACGGAGACCGGGCTTGTCGGCAAGACGACCACCGTGGCCAAAAATGAATCGATTGTCGTCCTGATTACCGACGAAACCTGCCGTGTCGGCGCAAAGGTTGAGGGCACGCGGGAGCAGGGAATCCTTTCCGGTATGAGGTTCCAGGAAACCGCTTCCTCTGGTCTCATGCAGCTCAATTTTCTCGGAAAAAATGCGGCCCTCAAACCCGGAGACCGGGTAGTTACTGCCGGGGTAAGCAACGGCATTTTTCCTTCAGGAATCCTGCTGGGCAAAGTGAAAGAATTCCGAACGCGGCCGTTAGACGGGCAGGCCATTGTCGAACCGGCAGTCGACCTCGCTTCCGCCGAGGACGTCTTCATCGTTCTGGGAGCAAAATGAAAACGATTGCCGGAGTGATCGCCGCATCCGCAGGAACGCTGCTCGCGTTTCTGGTCGAGCAGGCGCTGCCGTCCATCGGCTTTCTGCACGGTGCCCGCCTCCTGCTTATTCCCATGGTCTTCTGCTACGCAGCCATGATTCTGCCGCTTCCCGCAGTGCTCGCGCTCGCGGGGTTCACCGGCCTTCTTACCGACCTGGCAAATCTCCATGTTATCGATGGGCGGGTTGAAATTGCGGTGGGCTGGTCTATCGTCTTCTACGTGATATTCGGGCTCATTTCCCACGGACTTCAGAACGCCATGCTCCGCGGACACTGGTGGCCGTTTATTCTTTTGAGCGGGCTTGGGACTGCGGCGCTACCACTTCTCCAACTCGTTATGATTTCGTTCCGGAGGGAGGGGTTTGTTTTCGACAGCGTCTGCGTCTGGCGGATTCTTGCACCCGGGATGATTGCCATGCTGCTAGCGCCGTTTCTCCACCATGCGGTCAAACCTTTCAGCGGACTGTTTCCCGAGGAGGACCTCCTGCCGCGCGATTACTGACCGATGAAGCGCTCGCGATCAAACCTCAGGATTCTCGCTCTCGGCATCATCATGCTGACCGCATTGTCCGCACTTGCCCTCAGACTTTGGCAGGTTCAAATCGCCAAGGGAGCGGAATACAGCGCTAGGATTGGAAACCGTTCCCAGGTCACCGTTCGCATTCCAGCCGTCCGGGGAGAGATTCTGGACAGGAACGGAATCAAACTCGTCGAGAACCGGGCCAGCTTCGAGGTGGATTTTTATTTGCCGGATATGGTCCGTGCTTATAAGGAGGCAAAGGGGAAAGACAAGGTGCCCATGGTCAGCTACCGGGGCCGCGTGCACAACATGCCGAGGGATCTCCAGGAGGCGGATGTTGTGAAAATTGTTTCTGAGGAGGTCATTCCGCATCTTGAGGAACTCGGGGTTGCAGAGGACTACAATGCCAATGCTCTCCAGATCCATTACCGCACGAACAGGGAAGTGCCATACAGCTACCGCCAGGACCTTGATTTCAGCCAGATGGCGCTCCTTTCCGAGCGGAACCTGGGGCTTTCTGGAGTTAATGTCACAGTTAAGCCTGTCCGCTGGTATGTCTATGGCTCGCTCGCAGCGCACCTGCTGGGCTACGTTGGCATGCCCAACAATATCGACGCGCTCCCCGACCTGAAGGATTTCAATTTCTACGAGCCCGACATGGAGGGGAAGGCCCAGGTCGAGCTCTATCTCAACGATGCCCTCAAGGGGCAGCCCGGGGTGCGCGTCATGCAGCGCAACGTCAAAGGGATCATTGAGGGCGAAATCAACCGCAGAGAAGCCGTTCAGGGAAACAACGTTGTCCTGACGCTTGATGCTCGCATCCAATATATCGCAGAGACAGCCTTGCGTTCGGTGGGGCGTGGTGCAGCCGTGGTCATCGATCCGAACAACGGGGACATCCTCGCCATGGCATCAGTGCCCTCCTACGATCCGAACGTATTCATTCCGTCGATCCGGACCAAGGACTGGAAGATTCTCGACGAAGACGAGACCAACCCGCTGCTGAACAGGGCAATCAGCGCCTACGCGCCCGGTTCCACCTACAAGATTCCCACGGCGTTGGCCGGGCTTCGGGCTGGCGTCGGAAACCGTGCATTCAACTGCTCGGGCGGGGTCACGTACGGCAACAAGTTTATGAAGTGCTGGATCTTCGGCAAAGGAGCCCATGGCACGCTCGGGCTGTCGGATGCCATCAAGTATTCCTGTAACTCCTTTTTTTATCAGTATGGTAACGCGGCCGGAATCGATCAGATCGTGGCGACAGGAAACCTCCTCGGACTCGGGCAGAAAACCGGCATCCCGCTGTCCGGGGAAGCCCCTGGTGTGCTTCCCGGTCCTGAATGGTTGGAATCCGCCAACCCCAAGGCCCGATGGTCTGCCGGTCTCACGGCAAACACATCGATCGGTCAGGGGGATGTGCTGGCCTCTCCGCTCCAGATGGCCATGGTCGCCGCCGCAGTTGCGAACGGGGGAACTGTCTACTATCCTCGCCTTGTGGATCGCATTGTCGCACAGAATGGAACAATCGTCAGCCAGGATCCATCCCGCGTCAGGGCGAACCTTATTACGGATGGAGGTCTGACCGAGGAGCAGATATCCAAAGTTCGCCGCGGGATGTGGAAGGTGGTTAACGAAGCGGGCGGCACTGCTGGCAAGGCCCGTATCAAAGGGATGGAAGTGGCTGGAAAAACCGGGACGGCGCAGTTCTGGCGCTCTGGAAAAAAGGACAACCACACCTGGTTCATTTCGTTTGCTCCCTACGACAAGCCCAGATATGCGGTGGTTGTTCTTGTGCAGGGCGCGAAGTCCGGTGGCGGAGTCGCCGCGCCGATCGCGGCGAAAATCCTGGACGATGTGTTCAAGATGGAGAATGGAACCGCCCCCGAACTCTCGCTGCTCGAACCCGCCAAGGGTAACTTTCGCTTTGTGGAAAGCATTGATTTTGTGCGCGACATCCCTGCGGCCACGACGATCTCGGAGGATGACGACACGCAGTCCGACGCCATGTCCGATGACCAGAAAAAGGCCGGACAGGAGAACAAGCCTTCTGCCAAACCCAATGTCCGCGATGATGCCGACGAACGCGGCCGGGTAAAAAATCAGGACAAAAAACCAAACGCTATTCAGAAAATATTCAATTTCTTCGGTGGGAAAAAAGAGAAACCGGAGGGGACGGACCGTCCCCGAAAGGCTCCTCCAGGAAACAACCGGTGAACACATTCAACCCCGCGGGCCACATGGCCCGCACAACCCGTATCTTGAAATGATAGAAACAGTTAAACGAATCCTTGGAATCCGCAAAAAATCAACCGGCATTAAACTCATTGTCAGCTGTGAAAAGCTTGAGAAGCGAGTCGCCCTCATCGAGAACAACCGGCTTGAGGAGTATACCATCGAGCGGGAGACCGACCGCAACATTGTGGGAGGCATCTACAAGGGCAAGGTCCGCAACATCGAATCGGGGATCAAGGCGATGTTCGTCGACATCGGGTTTGAGAAGAACGCGTTCCTCCAGTTCTGGGACGCCATCCCGGCTGCTTTGGACAGCGGTATTGAGACGGTTAACCGGGGAGGGGAGACCAAGAAGAAAAAGGCCCCTCGGATCACCCACAAGGATGTGCCGAATATTTACCCCGTAGGATCGGATATCCTCGTTCAGGTGAAAAAGGGCCCGATCAGCAACAAGGGACCCCGCATCACGACGGACATCAGCCTCGCGGGCAGGTATCTTGTGCTCATGCCGTTCAACGAGCAGTTCGGCATCTCGCGCAAGATCGAGGAACCGAAGGAGCGGGAGCGGCTTCGCAAGATCCTCCGTGAACTCAATGTGCCGGAGGGAATGGGGGTCATCATGCGCACGGTGGGCGCTGGGCAGCGCCAACGGTATTTTATCCGCGACCTGAGCATTCTCCTGGAGCAGTGGGCCTCGATCCAGGAGGGCCTCAAGGAGAAGCCGGCACCCGCATGCCTTTTTGAGGAGCCCGACCTGATCGACCGGACGGTCCGGGATTTCCTGACCGATGAGATCGATGCGGTGCTTGTGGATGACCTCAAGGCTTGTGAGCGGATGCAAAACCTGGTCGGGCACATTTCCAAGCGCGCAAAAAAATCGATTCAGCACTACACCGGCGCACAGCCGATCTTTGACTGCTTCGGTGTGCAGGCGCAGATCGATGCCGCCTTTCACCGGCAGGTTTGGCTGCCCTGCGGCGGCTATATCGTCATCGATGAGACCGAGGCCATGATTGCCGTCGATGTCAACACCGGGCGCAACAAGGGGATGAAGGACATGGAGAAGACTCTTCTCCAAACGAATCTGGAGGCGGCGGACGAAATCACCCGTCAACTCCGCCTCCGCAACATCGGCGGGCTGATTGTGGCCGACTTCATCGACATGAAAAGCCGGAAGGACCAGCAAGCTGTTTACCAGAGGGTCCGGGACCGCCTCAAGCGTGACAAGGCCCGCACCCATGTGCTGCCGATCTCACAGCTCGGCCTCATGGAGATGACCCGGCAGCGTGCCAATGAAAGCCTCGCCAGCGCTATCTTCGTCCCCTGTCCGCACTGCCATGGCAAGGGAATGATCAAGAGCCCGATGACGATGAGCGTCGAACTTCAGCGGTCGCTCCACTCGGTGATGCGCAAACACCAGGATACGGTTCATGAGATCAAGATCACAGTGCATCCCGAACTCCTGAACCGGCTTCGCACGGCTGACGAGGACCACCTCATTGAGATCGAACGCAGGTATGCCGGAAGACTTTCGTTCCGCGCCGACCCGACATTCCATCAGGAGAAATTTGTCATCACGAATGCCATCACTGGCGATGAACTCAAGCCCTGAAGGGAGAATGGAGCGGATCTTTTCTCCCACTGACCCCCTGTCCTCTGCCCGTCCGCGCTGATTGCCTCAGCGAACGCAAAAGGCCCCCATTTCCGCAGAGGTGCGGGAATGGGGGATGAGGAAGAAAAAAACGGACAGTGGTCCGAGGGGGGGGCTTTCGGTTGCTAGGGCTTGATTTTGGCGAGCGTCTTGGAGATGCGGCTCTTCTTGCGGTCAGCAACATTTCCGTGAATCACACCGCGCTTGGCAGCTTTGTCGAGCGCCGAGGAGAACTTTGAGAACTCGGCCTTGGCCTCGTCGGGCTTTCCGGAGGCAAGGGCTTTGGTAAGCTTCTTCTGACCGGTTTTGAGGGAGGCGAGCACGCTCGCGTTACGTTCGCTTCGACGGTCGTTTTGACGGGCGCTTTTCGCTGCTGATTTGGTATTGGCCATAAATTTTTGGTGCCAGAGGGGAGAATCGAACTCCCGACCAAGGGCTTATGAGTCCCCTGCTCTACCGCTGAGCTACCCTGGCAAAAGGGTTTTTTAATAGTAACTTGTTGACTGATTTTGGCTGCTTGATTCCGGAGGTGATGCCCTCGTGTTTTTCTTCAATTGCTTGAAGGTCAATTTGACGGGCGTCGGATCATCCTATCTCGAAATCAAGCCGAGGCAAGAATCAAGCCGCAAAACATACCGGAGTCTCTGATTCGCGCAATCGAAAAAAATGCGAATTGCGGGTGGCGTTCCGGCCGCCGCATGATTCCCATGACCACCCATTTGTGGAGATTTTACGCCCGTCGAAACCGGTTTCGTTTCAGACTCTCCTGCTTGCGGACCTCGTAAATACTCGCAGCACCCTTGTTTTTGCAGGTCAGAGGAATCGCTGTCCATTTTTCAGGTGCTCTACAATAAGGCCGCGTCGGGAGCAGGTAAAATCACCTGCCTTCAATGCCAGCGGAAGGGGGAGGGGACATGAGGGCTGAGCACCGAGCTTTTATTTCTGGCTTTCTATAGCGCCGATACGATTGGCATCGTCCCTTACAAATTCTGTAAATAGGCATCGGGTAGCCGGTGTTGGTTCTCCAGCGGCACCGGGGAAGCCAAACGGGAGGCTGTTCCCGCCATCGAGCGCATCGAGAGGATGTGCGAATCCCGGCGCTGATGGCGTTCGGGGCCGAAAAGGCCTGTCCGCGTGGCGGGCTTTTTTACCTATTGACTGCTGTGATTAGTAAGCTCCGGCCGGAATAGCAGAAGCAGAGGGGGGGAGGGGGGCACGTTCGGAGGAAATGATTGGATGGTGATTTTCTTAATTGGCCAGGAACTCCCAGGTTCCGGGGGCGACGGTGAAGCGGACGTAGGAACCGGCTTCTCCGGCGGGGGTGATGCCGGGGATTTGTCCCTTGGGCTTGCCGTTCAGCCAAAGCGGTTTTCCCCCGGCGGTGATGGTGGTGAGGCCGTCGGTGGCGAGCGGGAGGCACAGGGTGGTTTGGATGCCATCCGGGATGTCGAGCGTCGCGTGGAGGCGTCCGTCCCCGCGCTTCCAGGAAACACGGACCGGGCCGAACTCGGTGGCGACGACACCTTCGGCGGATGTCAGATCGGCGAGGTGTGGCTCGATGAGGAGCTTTTTTTCCCATACCGGGTCATCGCGGCGGACGCCGAGCAGGTAGGAGCTGAGGAAATAGGCGGGTATGGCACCGTAGTTGTGGCAGGACTCGCTGGCTCCCGTGCCGTCCGCTAAGACGAATTTCTCGCTGAGTGTGCCGGCGTCCTGCTGGAGTTCGACCATGTATTTCCAGCGGTGGCGCATTTCTCCGAGGACCTCCGCGTCCATGGCCGGAGTGTTCATCCGGTAGAGTTCCTTGAATGTCCAATAGAACATGACCGGCATATTGATCCCTGCCTTTCTGGCGATCATCGTCGCGGTGTCCGGGTTTTTTCCGCAATGGAAGGCGCCCGGATTCTTGTAATGGGCGAAGAACCACTTGCGGGTGGCGGCCATTCGGTCGTCCGGAACGAGACCGGAATGCAGGACGATCAACTGCGCATGGGCGGTGGGCGCAAGCCGTTCATCCTTGAGAAACCCGGCGCCATACGCGCCTTCCGCGTCGTTCCAGAGATGCCGGTTGAAGGCGGCGTAGAGAGCATCGGCGGCTTTGGCGTAGGCATTTTCCTGCTGCATTTCTCCGAGCAGGCGCGCGAGCACTTCGCTGTCGCGGAGCGCCCGATAGAAGAACGCGTTGATGTTCGCGCCTTCGCAGGTGATGTAGGCGAGAGGGTTGTCGAAGGACGTGTATTCGCGGGCGAGCAGCAGGTCGCGGGGCGTGACGCGCTTGAGGAACCAGTCCATCTGCCTGACGAGGTGAGGCCACATTTCGCGGATGAATTCCTTGTCGCTTGTGGCTTCGTAATAGGTTCGCAGGGCTTCGACCCACTGGCAGTTGTAGTCCTCGATGACGTAGTGCGGATCGCTGCGGCCGCGGTCTGTGGGAAACGTGCCCAACAGGCTGCCATCGGCGATCTGCGAGAGCGCAGCGTGGCGCAGGGCATTGCGGAGGAGGCGAGGGTCGGAGTAAACCTTCCCGTCGCTTTCATCCGGTCCTGCGGAGGCGACGCGGGTGGTGCTGAAGCTGGCCTTGGCGGCGTCCTGCACCCATTCGTTGCGCTCGCGGGCATCGGAGCCGTAGGCGTCGTCGCTGGTGCACTCGATGGTGCTGACCGACATTTCCCAGAGGCGGTTCAGGAACGGATCGCTGGAGTGGAAGCTGCCGGCGCGCTCGAACGGATACCGGCGGTCGGTCATCTTGAAGCCGAGGACCTTCACACGCCCGGAGAGGCAGGTTACGGTGACGTAGCGGGCGCACCATTGGTCGGCGGCGATGAACGACTGGCGGCCTGCGCGGGCGGTGTAGGTAGTGCCGGCACCGTAGGTCTCGGCGGGTTTGCCGTTCACGTAGCGCAGGGCGTAGCGGAGCTGGAGCACGCTGCCTTCGTCAGCGTCGAGATCGATCGTCGGGTAGGCCATCGCCATGCGGCCGAGATCGATAACTAAGGGTTGCTTGCTTTTCAACTCGAGCGGCAGGAGTTCCGCAAACGGCTTGTCGTCCGGCTTGGTCCGGAGGCCTGTGAGTTTGGTCTCTACCGGCAGAGGGATCGAGCGGGCGTGCATTTTCCCCCAGGTGTTTCCGTCCACCGATACGGCGGGTTTCCATGTGGAATCATCGAAGCCGGGAGCGGTCCAGTCGCCGGGGCTCAGGCGTCCGTCGATGACGTCCGGGATCGAGCTCCATGCGCCGGGGGACGGCCGGTATTCGGTGTCCGGGCTGCAGCGCCAGGACCCGTCGCTGCGGAGGATTTCGCGGCCGTCGGCTTCGAGGATAGCCGTGAGACCCGGCGCGTGTTTCATAATCCGGCCGCTGGTGGCCGGGTAGTGGTGGACCAGCGCGACAAGCGTGTTGGGGCCGGCTTGGAGATGCGGGGCGATGTCGAGTGTGTCGAACTCCGGGCGTTTCGGATTGAAACGGCAGGGGCCGCGAAGGACCTGCCTGCCGTTCACCCAAAGCATGTAGCGGGAGTCCGCGAAGAGATGGAGCGGCGCGGACGACGGTTTCTTATCGAGATCGAAGCTCCTGCGGAAGGCGACGTAGGCCTGCTTGCCCGCAGGCGCGGCGGGCGACCAGATCATGGAGGACTGTAGCGTGGAGGGAAAATCGGCGCGACTGGATGGCATGATGGACAAGAGGGTGGTCAGGACGGCGATGGCGGGATACCTTGTCATGAGCAATGGTCGGGATGCCACGGAGCGGCTGAAGTCGTGCGTCGGTGAGCGGGGATTCAAGCAGGTGGCAGCCCACGGTATTTGTTCACGGCCTCCATCCGCGTGTGGGCGTGGAGCGTTTCGTAGATTTTCTTCACCCGGCGTCGGACGACATCGATCGTGATGCCGAGCTGGTCGGCCACCTCCTTGTAGAGGAGGCCTTTGGCGAGCAGTTCGATCACCTCGCTCTCCGGCCCGCTGAGTCGGGATTCGCTCGCGGGTTCGGGGGACCGGTGGAAGTAGCTCACAACCTGCCGGGCGATGTGCGGGGACATCGGCGATCCGCCGGCGCGGGCCTGGAAGATGGCGTCGACGATTTCCGATGGCGGAGTCCGCTTGAGCAGGTATCCGCAAGCGCCGGCTTTCAGCGAATCGAAGATCATCGCGTTGTTGTCGAACGTCGTCAGGACCAGGCAGATCAGGCCGGGATCGCGCTCCTTCAGCCGGGCGATGCACTCGATGCCGGTCATCCCGGGCAGGTTGATATCCACCAAGACGAGTTCCGGCTTCGTTTGAGGAATCCCGTCCAACGCCATCTCCGCTGTCGGGTAGACGACCGCCGACCCGATTCCCGAGCCCGGGCGCTCGAGGATTTTCTGGATGGTCCGCGCAAACGTGGCGTTGTCCTCGATGATCGCAATTCGGATGTCCGGCATATTTTTATGAAGCGGTTTTCAGGTGTGGAGGGGGAGGGTAACCGAGACGGTGGTGCCTGTGGGAATGCGGTCCGCAATGTCGCAGGTGCCGCCGATCCGGCGAAGCCGGGCTTTCATGTTGTTGAGGCCATCGCATCCGTGGGCGGCGGCATCTTGAGCGAAGCCGCACCCGTTATCGGCCACCTCGACAAAAAACTCTTTGTTATTGATGCCCATGCTCAGCGTGACCTCTGAGGCCTTCGAATGCTTGACCACATTCTGGAGCGCTTCTTTGCAAGCGCAGACCAGCTCGTGGCGGGTTTGGGATCGGACGTCGAGCGCGGGCCATTCGATCGGCATTTCGATCCGGCAGGCGATTTCGGCGGGTTCGAGGTAGCTGCTGGCGTGATGCGCGATGAATTCCGCCATCGAAGCGAGCGTGTCGTTCTGCGGGTTCACCGTCCAGACGGCCTCATCCAGGGCGGTGACCGCCTCCTGCGTGCCGGCCGCAAGGCGTGCGAGATCCTCCCGGGCCGGTTCGCTCTGCGGGTGGTCGCGCGCAAAGATGTCCTGGAGTATTGCGATCTGCGAGAGGCGGGCGCCGACCTCGTCGTGCATGTCCTGTGCGATGCGCGCCCTCTCGTCCTGCACCGCCTCGCGCTGGATCTGCCCGCTGATGATCGCTGTCTGGGCTTTGACCCGGTGGCGGAGCGTCCACGTCCACGCCAGAAGAAGGATCAGCGCGCCGCCGGACACCGCGAGCGCGGTGCCCAGACGGGCTGGCGTCCACCACGACGGCAGCTTCAGCACCTGGATTGCCGACGGTCCAGTCAGCCAGAGGTGGAAGGCGACCAGCGGGTATTCGCCCGATGCATTGCGTTCTTTTTCGAAGTCATACTCCGCGATCCCGGTCAGCTCGACCTCGGCACCGGGTACCCAGGAATTCACCTCTGCTTCTTTGAGTTCCTGTTCGATTGGAAAGAAGGCAGGAAACGTGCGGTCGTCGGACCCGATCCGGACGGCGGCGGGAACATTTTCGCGTTTCCATTCGATCCGCAGAAGCGTGCCCCGGATCGTGACGAGCTGGCCGCTCAGGTCGTTGGATCTTGCTTTACGGAGGCCGCTCCCTGCGGAGGGGTCGAGCAGCTTGGCAACCGTGGTGGCGACCGGCGCGGGAAGCGCTCCAGGGCCGAGATCGCGCACCTGCGCATTGCCGAGCGAGGCGAACGTGTGCGACGTGTTCACGAATCCCGCGACATCGACTTGCCTGCCGGCCCTCACATCACGGTCCGGCGAGTTCACCCGCACGCTCGTTTTGCCGCCCTGAAGAAAAAAGAACCATCCGGGAACGGCGAATGTCACCACACCCGAAACGACTTTGCGGCGGTAGCGACCCGCATCAGGTGAAAATGGCAGCAAAAGATTGAGGGCGACGCGAGGCGCCGCGAATGGGTCCCTCGGCGGTGGCTCAATCACGTCAATGTCTCGTTCTGCATCACTGACCATGAGCTTCAACCCGATCCCTTCAGATCGTATATTGGCGTCCGGCGAGAAAATGCCGCGCACTTTAATCCGGGCATCCACAAGTTTGGAAAGTTCCATGCCACCCGCATTCTCAACGTGCAGCCTGCACGAGTGTCCATCCACCATCAGGAACATCGAGTGCTTTGATGGTGACCTCGGTTCCACCTGCTGCAACACTCCTTCGAGTTCAATCAATTGAGCGTCCTCGCAGCCCGACAGAAGCCGTTCCATGGGCACCACTGCGGCTTTGGGCAAATCCATCATGCCGATACGGCGGATCGCCTTGGGGATGATGATGGGAGCGTATCCACCGGGAGCTGTGCAACCCTCGATTTCCACGAACGTCCCGAGGGTTGGCATATCCACGCTGCCGGACGTCTTTTTCAGCTGCTGCTGATTTGCGCTGCTCCAAGCGACCCATACACTCTTTTCTCCATCCCAAATCACCATGGCATCCTTCACCTGCCAGATGACCACACCCTCCAGCCGCACCGGCAGCGCCTTTGCTGCGTCCTCTCTGGAAAGCACCCGGATCCCCGCCACCCGGGTGATTGGCTCCTGCGAAACCGCCTGAACGGCGTTCCCTGACTGGATCGCCTGCAGCAGGATGAAAATCAGCACGAGGCGGTTCATGGGCTCCCAGCGACTATCCCGCACCGCATTTTTCCGGTCAATGCGCAATCCGGCCGCTGGCGACATGTTCATGTCGTGGACAAACATTCCCGCCCTCAGGCAGGGTGCCCCTGAAGCTTCTACCGGCCTCCTGAACTCGCTATGCTAAAACCAAAATCCCATTGTCCCTTCCGACTCTCCCTCGCCGCCGCATTCGCATTCAGTCTGAGTTTGGGCGGGAACGCCAATGCCAAAATGTTCGACATCAACGGCACGACCAGCGGATTTGGCGTGGCTGACGCAGGCTCATACGACTGGCTGGGAACCGATCTCTGGAACTCCGCGACCGACGCGACCGGCGATGACGGCACCGCTGCCACCGCCACTTGGACTTCCGGATCCAGCGCCTTTTTCGTCGGCGCTGGCGCTGGAACCAATTACACCGTCCGCCTTGGCTCTACCGGGGCAAGCAATACCAATATCGCGAACCTCGCCATCAACGTAACAGCGAATGGTAATGGAGCTTTGAGCGGAGCGGCGGGCAATGTCACCATCGGCAACAGTGGCGATGCTGGTATTTTGACTCTATCCAGCAGTAACTCGGTTGGAGCCCAGGGCGGAGGCACGCTGACTATCAACAACGGCATGAACTTGAATGCCGCGACCATGAACTTCCGCGGAGGCAACGTCGTCATCAACGGCGTGGTCTCCGGTACGGGTGCTTCCAAGATTGCTTTTGGTGGCGGCTATGGTCTGACTTCCGGCACGCTGACGCTTGCCAACACAGCCAATACCTACGCCGGGCGCGCGAACTCTGATTACATCACAACCAATTACACTCTCGCCGTCACCAAGCTCGCGAACGGCGGCAGCAATAGTAGTATCGGTATCTCCTCCGCCAACATCGGTATCAATGGCGGAACGCTCAAATACATCGGCAGCACCGGTGCTCAGAGCACCAATCTCGGTCTCCACATCGCCTCAGGCGGTGCATTCATCGATGCTTCCGGATCCACTTCATCAGACACCATCTCGATCTCCGGTGCGCCGACTTACAGCGCCACCAATTCCGCTCGCGCGATCACCCTCACTGGCACGAATTCCGGCACCAATACCATGGGCTTTGTTTATGAGGACAACGGCTCGGGCGTCAACACCCTGACCAAGAACGGCACGGGAACTTGGGTGATTACCCAAAATAATAGTTTCACTGGCGCTGTCAACGTCACCGACGGTACGCTGAGGGTCACCCACTCCGCTTCGCTGGGTAGTGGCACCAAGAACGTCTCGGTCACTGGCAACACCTGGTTGGAATTGGACGGATCGGGCGGGAATCTCAGTTTCGCCTCCGGCGTTACGTTCCGTGTCAGTGGAAACGAGGCTTATGGCATCAAAAACCTGGCTGGGAACAACACTATTAATGGTGGGCTTAGCCTAACCAGCGGCTTCGGCAATAGTACGGTCGTCAGCACTGGCGGATCGTTGACCCTCGCTGGGACGGTTCAGGCCATCGTTGCCGGGGGGCGCACACTTATGCTGAACGGCACGACAGCGGGCAACCTTATCAGTGGCCAGATCATTAACGGCACCAGTGCTATGTCGATCACCAAGGATGGCGTCGGTACTTGGGAAATCTCCAATGCCAACACGTTTACGGGCAATACCAAGGTTGCCGGCGGCACGCTGAAGCTGACCAACAACCTGGCCATCCAGAACAGTCCGTTCGACACTTCCGGAGCGGGCACGCTTGATGTGACCACTATCAACACCCCGACCTTCGGCGGTTTGACCAGCGGCACCAACTACGCATTGCCCAGCAACGTCACCAGCTTGACGCTGAACAACGCCACGGGAGGCGCGCTGACCTATTCCGGCAACCTCACTGCCGGCAATTCTGCTATGACCCTGACCAAGCAGGGGGCCAACAGCCAGACTCTCTCCGGTACCAACAGCTACAATGGCCTCACCAAGGTGACGGGCAACTCGATCCTGTTTGTCGGCAACGCCGGTGCGATCGGCAGCGGTGCCGTGCAGGTGGACTCCGGTTCCCGTCTTGGCCTCCAGGGTGGCATCATCCTGGGCAGTGGCCGAACGATGACCATCAGTGGTGATGGCGGCTTGGGCTCGAATACATCGTTGTGGGGTGCGTTGCGCAGTATTTCGGCCAATACAAATGAATGGGCGGGCAATGTGACATTGGGCGCGGTCGGAACCCGCATTGGCGCGGAAGCTGGCACATTGAAAGTCTCCGGCGTGATCAGCGGCACCAACACCGGCCTGTTCATCCGTGGCAACGGCGCAGGCACTTCCGTGGACTTGTCAGGGGCAAACAACTACACCGGTGACACCACGATTGCCTCCGCGACGGGCGGTGTCGTGACGCTGTCCGGCGGCGCCAATCGCCTACCCACCGGCACCAAGCTGATCATGGGGTTCACTACCGTTTCCAGTAAACTCGATCTGAACGGACAGAATCAGGAGGTGGCCGGAATTTCTGTCGGCCAGACCAGTGGTACCATTTCCAACGAAATCACGTCATCCACCGGAACCCCGACATTCACGGTCAATACCGCGGCAGCTTCGTCCTACAACGGAACAATTACCGGCAGCATCGTCTTGACAAAGCAGGGGGCCGACACACTTACGCTCACCGGCAACAACACCTACACCGGCGGAACGACGCTGAACGCGGGCACGCTCTCGGTGAACCGGACCGAGTCGCTCGGAGCCTCTTCGGGGAACCTGACGTTTGGCGGGAACTCGACGCTTGCGACGACGGCGGACATCACTTCCAGCCGGAACTACACCATCAACAGCGATGTCGTTGCCACGATCGACACGGCATCTTTCACGACGTTGAGCAACAACGCGGTCATCAGCGGGTCCGGGGCGCTCATGAAAGCGGGCACGGGAAACCTCACGCTCACCGGAGTCAACACTTACACTGGGAATACCACGGTGGGCAACGGAAACCTGACGGTCTCCGGTGCCGGCAGGCTTGCGAACACGAGCAACGTGATCATCACAAACGGTGGCTCGCTACTGGTGTCCTCCTCGAACGCCATCAACACTTCGGCAAATGTGACGATGAGCGGTGGAAACCTGACCATGGCGATCGCGGCGGCCGACGGAAACCAGACGCTGGGAGCGCTGACATTGAGCGCCAACTCGACACTCGACTTCTCCTCATCCAGTGCCAACACGCTCAGGTTCAGCGGGATCAATTCTCCGGGAACAAATGTCTTCAATATCATCAACTGGACGTCCCTCTCGGATCACCTGTTTTTCACATCCAATAGCTCGCTTTCGGCCGACAACTTCACATTCAATGGATTGGCCAATAGTGCCTTTGTGAACAATACCGGAAGCGGCTACGAAATCATTCCCGTCCCAGAGCCCGGCACGATTGTGGCGGGTACGCTGCTGCTGGGCGGGCTGGCATTCGCCGAGCGGCGGCGTATGAAACGTTGGCTGGATAGCCTCATGTCCGTGGGCCGCCGGTAGGCACCGCCATCCAGCGGTGACGCGAGCCTTTGCCAATCGCCTTCCCACAAAAACAAAACCGCGAAAAATAACCACGCAACCCCATGAAAACAAATTACCTCATCTCGATCCAATCAGCCCTTACCCTTGCGGTCCTGCTCGCGCTCGGACTCGCCCAATCCGCCCATGCTGTCACCTATACCTGGAGCGGAAATGGAACCGATGGGAACTGGAACAACTCAGCCAACTGGGACGCGCTGCCGGTCCCGGCGACCACGGCCGATCTGGTTTTCACCGGCTCGAACTACCTGACGACCAACAGCAACAACTTTACCGCCGCCAGCAACTTCAACGATATCACGTTCGACAGCGCTGCGGGGGCATTCACCCTGGCAGGGAACTCGATCACCTGGGCATTCAGCACGGCCGCTGGCGTCATCACAAACAACAGCAGCAACGTGCAGACCATCAATTTGGACCTTGCCCTGCCAGGTTCGCGCACAGTCAATGCCGCATCGGGCAATATGACCCTCGGCGGAGTATTGAGCGGCGCGGGAGGGCTCACCAAGAACGGCGCTGGCACGGTGACTGTTACCGGAAACAATAGTTATAATGGCACAACCACGGTCAGCGCCGGAGTGTTGAATATCCGGAACAGCAATGCCCTTGGCAGCACTGCCGGCGGGACCAGTGTGACCGCCGGTGCCGCCCTCCAACTTCAGGGCGGGGTGAGCTTTGCTGCGGAAAGTCTTACCGTGGCAGGAAACATGTCGACCCCATTCCTTCAGAATTCCAGCGGTGACAACATCTGGAATGGCACTATCGGCATCGGTGCCGGCGCGGCCGTTCGCGTCTCGTCAGATTCCGGGCTTCTGACCCTGGCTAACACGATCACCCTGAGTTCCATCGCCAGCGACCAACTTGTGCTCCAAGGCGCGGCAAACATCCTGGTCAGCGGGAAAATCACCGGAAGCGCGATCGTGACCTCCGGCTCTTCTGGTGTGGGTGTCCGCACGCTCAGCAATACGACGAACGACTTCAGTGGTGGTATGAATATCAACGGCGGCACCTTGCGGCTTGGTGCCAGCGAGGTCATCCCGAACGGCGCCGGAAAGGGGAATATTACGATTACGGGCACTCTGGATCTGAAAGGTTTCAGTGAGACCATCAACGGCCTCAGCGGAGCGGGCACGGTGGACAACGTCACCACCGGAACGAGCAATACCCTGACCATTGGCGATAATAACGGCGGTGGCACATTTTCAGGAGCGATCAAGAACACGGTCGGCACGCTGGCAGTGACCAAAATCGGCTCGGGAACCGTTACTCTCACCGGCAACAATACCTATACCGGCAGCACGGTGGTTGCCGCGGGCACTATGGTCGTGAGCGGCAACGGCACGATCAACTCATCCAGCAGCGTGACAGTTTCGACGGGAGCCACGCTGACGAACAACACTGCGGCAGCGCTGACGCCCGGCCTGAGTCTGAGCGAGGGATCGACGCTTTCCGGGAGTGGCAGCTTCAGTCCGTCGGCGCTCACGGTCACAGCCGACCTGGCCGGTGGCACATTCACAACGATCACCTTGAATTCCGCTACGTTCACCAAGTCCGGTGCGCTGGCATTCACTCTGACCAACGTGGTGGACACCAGCGTCGGTCTTTTCGGCGGGACAACGACCCCCGGCGGCTCGTTTGCGAGCGTGAGTGTGGGCGGGACTCCCCTCGTCGACCAGACCGGCGGGATCTTCTCGGCCGAGGTCGGCGGGTTCAACTACACCTACAACGACAATTTCAACAGCCTGGCAATTACCGCAGTCCCCGAACCCGCCACATGGGCGATGATCGGGCTCGGCCTGACGTTCGTGCTCTACCGGAAGCGGTTTGCGCGGCTGGTGAGCAGGCGCTGAAATAGCGAAAAAGGAATTTGAGTGGTTCCCCGTGCCGGCCTGCCGGAAGTAAGGCTCTGGCGTTTGGAGGTGGCGGGGACAGCTCAAAAATGGGACCTCTATCAAAGGCGGTTTGAAGGCCCGTCTCATGGGTGGGGGTACCAGCCGGCGCGGGGAAGTGAAGAACCCCCGCGCCGGCAACTTATTTTAAATGAGCTATCCTCCAAGCCCGCAGGAACCTGGCGACATGTTCATGTCGTGGACAAATGTTCCCCCACTCGGGCAATGTGCACTCCTCACTGATAAACATGAAATCAAACTTCAAATCTGCCTATTCTTGCCCCCATCGCCTTGCCAATCTGGCGCATTCGCGCCGTGCCCGGTTCTTGGCTGCAGCCTCAGTGCTGGGAATGGTTCTTGCCATGCCTGCCCATGCGGCGACCGTCTATTGGAATGGCGGGAACGGAACCTGGGAAACGCTGGCCAACTGGTCAACGACAGCCGCACCGGGTGGGCCGGCACCATCGGTTGTTCCGCTTTCCGCCTCTGCTGACACACTCATTTTTAACACGACCGGCACAAATGCGGACGGAATCATTTATCTCAATGGGACGCGTGGAAATACCACCAACTCCGCGAACATCACCATCAACAATACCGGCACAACCACCTTTTTGGGAGGGAATTCGACCGCCAGCGCAAACAACACCTTCGCATCAAATAGCATCACGGTGAGTGCGGGAGCGGGAACTGTCACATTCGGGACGACGGGAGCGTTGGCAGGAATCCGGATGGGAACCGGGAATGCCATCACGAACAACTCGGGCAATGTTTTGACGATTGCCGGGAGCCTGGGCTCCCGCGGCACGAGTGGCACCCCGGACTTTACGCTCGGCGGCAGTGGCAACATTGATTTCACCGGCCAGATTGGCGTCGGGGGAACGAATGCCAACGTGGCCATCACAAAATCCGGAAACGGCCTGCTGACCCTTGCCGGGAACAATCTTTACAACTCCACCACCACCATCAACGCAGGCACGGTTCGCGTTTCCAGCAGCACCGGGCTTGGGACAAGCGCGGGAGGAACAAGCGTTGCCACGGCAGGGGGAAAACTGGAGCTGAGCGGCGGCATCACGGTTGCTGGAGAGCTTCTCACCTTGAATGCGCGTGCTACCAGCGCAGTCCATCTTTCAAACTACTCCGGCAACAACACCTGGACCGGAAATATTGCCACCAATACGGGCGGAAGTTTTTATAACATCGAATCCCAGACCGCGACGTTCACCATCTCCGGCAACCTGACCAATGGCAATACGGGCAACCGCTCCTGGCAGCTCATGGGAGCAGGCGACGGCGTGGTCTCCGGCACCATCACGAATGGTAATGGCACGGTTTTCGTCAACAAGCCGTCCGGAGCCGGCACCTGGACGCTCTCCGGCAACAATACCTATACCGGCAGCACGGTGGTCACAGCAGGCACGCTTGTCGTGAGCGGCAGCGGTTCGATCAACTCATCCAGCAGCGTGACGGTTTCGACGGGAGCCACGCTGACGAACAACTCTGCGGCAGCGCTGACGCCCGGCCTGAGTCTGAGCGAGGGATCGACGCTTTCCGGGAGCGGCAGCTTCACTCCGTCGGCGCTCACGGTCACAGCAGACCTGGCCGGTGGCACATTCACCATGATTACCGTGGACTCCGCCGTATTCACCAAGTCCGGTGCGCTGGCATTCACACTGACCAACGCGGTGGACACCAGCTTCAGCCTCTTCGGCGGGGCAACGACCCCCGGCGGTTCGTTTACGAGTGTGAGCGTGGGCGGGACCCCGCTCGTCGATCAAACCGGCGGGATCTTCTCGGCCGAGGTCGGCGGGTTCAACTACAGCTACAACGACAATTTTAACAGCCTGGCAATCGCCGCAGTCCCTGAGCCCGCCACATGGGCGATGGTAGGCCTCGGCATGACGTTCGTGCTCTACCGCAGGCGGTTTGCGCGCACGTTCAGACGCCGGAACGAGGAGTGAGCTGCCCTATTGGTGATTCCGATCAACAACTTTCTCCCATGACATGAATTTTCAGTTTGAGCGGTTCCCTGCGTTTTTGCCGGGTTTGAAGACCCCGGTATTGGGGACGCAGGCAGAAAGCTCAAAACCGGCACCTCCATAAACAGGCGGTTTGAAGGCCCGCCTCATGGGTGGAGGTGCCAGCCGGCGCGGGGAATTGAAGGGCCCCGCGCCGGCAACTTATTTTAAGAAATCTCCACGTGCTTTTAGAAACATCGTCGCCGGTCGGCAGATCTGTCCGGCGGGCATAAACCGGCTTACATTTTCCTCCATTCTCATGTTCCACCGTTCCACCACTCTACTTTCTTTTATCGCGCTGATTTGCCTCCATCCGTTGCGGGCGGCTGCGCCAGTTTCGTTCCCTGAGCGTGAGGCGGAAGCCGACCGTGTGGTGCGCGAGCTTCTGCCGAAGATGACGCTGGAGGAAAAGGTGCTTCAGACCTACGCGCATTCGCCGAACGGGATCCCCCGGCTGGGCATCCCGCACCTGCGTTCCGGCGAGACCCTGCACGGCGCGGTGGCCGCCGGGTGCACGAGCTTTCCGCAATCGATCGCGCTCGGCGCGACGTTCGACCCCGTGCTGCTGGAGGAAATTGCGACGGTGATCGCGCGCGAGGCGCGGGCGGTCGGGATCGCACAGACATTCGGTCCGATGCTGGCGATTTCCCGCGATCCCCGGTGGGGCCGGGTGGAGGAAAGCTACGGCGAGGACCCGTTCCTCGTCACGAGGTTCGGGGTCGCCTACATCAATGGCATGCAGGGCCGCGGGGACGCACGGTTCGGGCCCGACAGCGTAATCACGACGCCAAAACACTTCGCCGCCGACGGCGAACCCTGGGCGGGTGCGAACGGGGAGGGATTCGAGACCTCCGAGCGCAACCTTCGCGAGAACCACCTGCGGCCGTTCGAGGCCGCGGTCAAGGAGGCCGGAACGATGTCAATCATGCCCGCCCACCACGCGCTCAACGGCGTCCCCTGCCACATGAATTCCTGGCTCCTCCAGACCCTCCTGCGTGGCGAGTGGGGGTTCCAGGGGTTCGTCACATCCGATATGGGTGACATCACGAAGATCGGCGTGGGTGGCGGGTATGGCGGCTACCGGGTGGTCAAGGACGACGAGGCCTCTGTCATCGCCGCCATCAAGGCCGGCGTCGATGTCGAACTGGCCGGCAAGCACAACCAGAAGCTCGTGAAAGCCGTCCGGGACGGCAAGATTTCCGAGCAGGTCATCGACCGTGCGGCCGCGCGCGTCCTGCGCGCGAAGGTCCTTGTGCTCGGGCTCGGCGCCCCTGCGAAGCCAGGGGACGCCGCCGGCCAAAAGCCGGACGCCACCGGCGACGCGATCAAAAACTACAAGGGTGCCGACGACGTCTGGGCGAAGCTAATCGCCGACGGACAGTTCGACACGCCCGGCAGCAGCAAGCGGCCGGACTGGCTGGCAATCGTCAACGATCCGAAGGCCGACGCACTGGCACTCAAGGCGGCGCAGAAGGCGATTGTCCTCCTGAAGAACGATCCGGCCATCCTCCCGCTCGACCGCTCGAAGGTGCGGAATATCCTGGTCACCGGGCCGCTTGCCTCGCAGGTCAACCTCGGCGGGTACTCGACCGGAAAACCGAAATTTTTCACTACCGTAGTGGACGGATTCCGGAAGGCGGTCGAGGGCACGCCGGTTGAGGTCGATTACGCGCAGGGTTGCCGGCGCCTCGAAGGCAAGCAGCGGCCGAGCCAGCACCCGGTAGAGACGTTTTCCGGAACCGAACCCGACGAGGCGAAGCTTCTTGAGGAAGCGCAGGAAAAAGCGAAGTCAGCAGATGTCATCATCGCGGTTGTCGGGCACGGCCGCACGCAACTCGGCGAGAACCTCGACCGCGATACGCTCGACCTACCCGGCGCCCAGCAGGCGCTCGTCGAGGCCATGCAGGCGACCGGCAAACCTGTCGTCGTCGTTCTCAACAGCGGGAACGTTCACTCGATCGGGTGGATCAAGGAACATGTGCCTGCGATCGTTCAGGCATTCTACCTTGGCCAATCGTCGGGCACGGCCATTGCCCAGTGCCTCCTCGGTGATATCAACCCCGGCGGAAAGCTCCCGATCTCGTTCCCGCGGAACGTCGGCCAGTCGCCGTGGTATTACAACCACCCGCCGCTCACCGGCCCGGTCAACTATCATGGGAAGGACAACGATCCGAAGCAGTTCGGGGGGCCGCTTTTCTCATTCGGCCACGGGCTCAGCTACACGACATTCGCCTACAGCGATCTCAGGGCTGCCGGTCCAATCACCCGCACCGAACCCGGTTCTGTCACAGTCACAGTCACCAACACCGGGGCGCGCGAAGGCGACGAAGTCGTTCAGCTTTACATCCGCCAAGATCTCACATCGCTTGTCAGGCCGGTCATGGAACTCAAAGGCTTCCAGCGGATCACGCTCAAGCCGGGAGAGAAGCGCGAGGTCACGTTCCCGCTTGGGTTCGAGGAGGTGAAGTTCTGGAAAGACGGCCAGTGGGTTGCCGAGCCCGGAACCGTCCAGGTCATGGCCGGCTCGTCATCTGCGGACATCCGCCTGAAGGGGACGCTGGAAATCGAGGAGACGGCGGGGGGGGGCGCTAACGTCGGGCGGTTTTGGGATGCTGCCCCTGCAGGGCAGGACCGGATTGTTATCAAGACCCAGGGCGGCGCTGGCGCTTGCCTTGGGCTGGGGGATGTCGCCCCGTTGGAGCAAAAATCCGTGCCATTCCGGCCGGCGGACGAGCAGACCGCCGCGTGCCTGACGGCATCTGATTCTACCACCCCGCTTTCTGCCTCGCTGAACTGGCCCGGTAAAGGGAGGCGGGCGAACTATTGAATCCCGGATGCAAGCCTGATCTCCTGAACCATGCGCTCTCCAATCTCAGCAACTCTCCTTTTCCTTCTCCTCGCGGTTCTGGGTGCAGGGCTGACTCTCAGCGGAATTGCACAGCAAGCCGGTGATCCGCCGCCTCCTCCTCAGGCCAGTGAACTCTGGGGCTCGCAAGGGGAGCAGTGGAACCCGGCCGGACGCCTGCCTGACTATTCGTTTGCCGGCTATCGCTCCGGGGAAAAACCAATCCCGACTCCTGCCGTCGTGGCGAATGTCAGGAATTTCGGTGCGGTTGGAGATGGCGTGGCGGACGATACCGACGCTTTTGAGAAGGCCATCGCCGCGGCCGGTAAGATCCCGTCCGGCGGAGCCATCCTCATTCCCGCCGGGCGCTACATGCTTACCCGGATCCTCTACATCAAAAAAAGCAACATCGTCCTCCGCGGTGCGAGCGAGGGTCTCACGACGTTGCTCTTTCCAAAGCATTTGAGGGAAATTACTGGAAAAAGTGGGCTGGGCTCGGCGTCCAACTGGACCTACTCCGGCGGGCTCATTTGGGTGGATGGAACGCCGGGCGGGACAGACATCGCAACAATCGTTGCCAACGCGGACCGCGGCAGCCGGGTCATCAGAGTTTCCACCGTGAAGGGGCTGTCTGTCGGGCAAGAAATTCGCATCTCGATGAAGGATTCCGATGGCTCGCTCAAGCGGCACGTGTATGCGGATGGTGGCACTGGCACGGCGCCCGTGCGGATGAGTTTCCGGATTTCCGCCATCTCCGGCAACCAGATCACACTCGATCGCGATTTGAGGCTCAATGTCCGCACCGAATGGTCGCCAGTGGTTCGGAGACTATCCAATTATATCCGCGAGGTTGGGCTCGAGGATTTCACCATCGAGTTTCCGAACCGGCCCTACCCGGGGCACTTCAAGGAGGATGGATACAACGGCATTTTTATCACGGGAGCCAGAGACTGCTGGGTGCGGAGAGTCAAAATCCACAACAGCGAGGGCGGGATCTACATGGACAAGTGCGGGTTTATTACCGCCGACCAAATCACCCTGTCTGCAGAGGAGGGGACGCGATGGTATCCATGGAAAAAAGGGAAGCCAGGTTTTTGGTATACCGGCCATCACGGGATTCAATGCCGGCAGGCCGAAGATTGCCTCATCAGCAACTTTCGGTTTCTGGCAGGATCGCACTACCTGCATTACTTGTCGGTGGAAGGCGGGGTTGGCTGTGTGTTCACGAAAGGCACCGCAGCTCACTCCATGAATTTCGACCACCATGGAGGCGGCAGCCACCAGAACCTCTTCACGCAAATCAATGTCGGTGCCCGCAGCCGGATGTATCAGAGCAGCGGATCCGCCACGGCTGGTGCCTACGAGACATTTTGGAACATTTCCGGCACAGAGGCCAGCAAGGCAGATCCTCTACCCCTCTATTGGCCGCGGGTGAACCTGATCGCGGTGACGGGTTCCTCAACCCCCTCGAAAGATCCTCTGGGAAACTGGGTCGAACCCATTGCCAACGAGAGCCTGGTTCCGGCCAACCTCTATGAGTCCCAGCTGGCGCGGCGGCTCAAGCCGGGCACACGAGTGAGCGCACCACAATCGTCGCCGGTGGGGATCCCGGCAACCGAACGCCAGCCGCCACGATGAAATGAAACCCATCAGACGTTTCCACATCCTGATCGCTGTTGTTCTCGGCGCTTTCAGCGCCTCTGCAGCCGACTATACGGTTTTTCCTGGGAAGACCCGCCAAATCATCAAGGGCATCGGGTTTGAGATCCAGTCCGACTCGATTGGTTCGGGGAATCACGGGCTGCCTGAGGAGCCGATCGGAGTGCCGCACGATCTCATCCCCTCGGAGCGCGAGCGTCTCGCCAGGGAAATGCTCGCCGGATTCCGCTACTGCCGGCTCGCCGGTGGACTGTACTGGCGCGGGCTTGATGCTGAGAAAAAATTCCTTCAGCCCCGGTGGGCGGAGCAGCTTAAAGAGCTCAAACTCCTTCTCGATACCGCTGGCGTGGAGGGGGTCTCTTTTGAATATTGGTCACCGGCGCCCTACTGGAAGGCGAATCAGAGCTATGTGGCCGTCCCGGATAATGGCGGACGCGCGGCGAACCGGTTGAGGTGTTTCGGCTCAGGGTTCGACCAGGATCCGGTCTACAAGGGCGATGTCGACCGCTTCCTGGCCGATTTTGCTGATGCCGTTGTCACGGACATCAAGACACTCAAAGATGCGGGGATCAAAACCTCGATGTGGGGGCTGCAGAACGAACCCGGGGCCAACCATGTCATCTACTCGACGTGCGAATACCCGAACTCCCCACAATACGTTCAGGCCTATCGCGCCGTGGCATCTGCCATCCGCAAGCACGATCCGTCGATCATGCTCTTCGCCGATACCTGCCATAATTTTCCGAAGCTGATCGCCCCGGCGATGGATGATCCCGAGGTGGCTTCCCTGGTCGATGCCTACGCCGTTCACACGGTCGGTTCGCCTTCGGAAAGCGTCCGCAAGGTCCATGCGGATATCACCGCCAAACTTCCCCCCCGGCCCTGGTTCCAGAACGAGTATGAATACCTGACGGGCGGGGCCACTCCCGACCGCTGCATGAACACGGTTCAGCACATCATGAATTCCTTCCAACTCGCGGAAAATCCGACGTGGTTCTGGATTCATGTGCTCAAGCCGTTCAAGAATGCCGAGGCCAGCGGGTATTCGCTGGGTTTTTGGAAATCGCGGCTCGAAAAGGAGAAGACCACCTCTGCCGAACAATTCCGCCGCTGGGTCGATGGCCCGGAGTTTACAAAGTTGCCGGAGGAGCTCGTCTCCATGGAGATGGTCAGCGTGCCGCGCACAGGAACCCAATCCCCTGGGCTCGGCTTCTCGTTCTCGGTGAACCAACCGGTCACCGCCTATCTGGTCGCCGAGGAACCCTCCATGCCCGGAAAGGAATGGGAATTGACCGGGATGTCCGCGTCCAGCACCAATGGCAACGATCGCGTCTTCCGGAGAACATTCCCTAAAGGGAGCATTACAATCCCGGCGAACAATGACAGGAAGAGCACCGCATTCCTTGCTCCCCACGTCGTGTTCCTCTCTGCCGATAACCCCGGCACCCTCAAGACAATGATCGGAGGAAACAGCCCGGTCCAGGTTCGCTCGGCCGCAATCGCCGTCGAAAAAAAACTCAAGACCATCCAGCCCGGACACTGGATCTTCAATCCCTACAACTGGAATGCCGTGGGAAGTTTCGTGAAGCACATGCCGTGGGACTGCACAGGCATCGGGGTGGAGGAAGCCGCCTATGATCCGAACGCAAGGATTTTTGCTTTCAAGCGGTCTAATGGCAAAGTCACCATCGTGGTTTCCAACCGGAACGAGAAGACCGGACGCACATTCGATATTGCAACAGGCATTGAAAATGCCACGTGGAAAGGATTCCGCTACACTCCGGAACAGGCGGGGGAAGAAACGATGGGGGTGCCGCTTCCGGAGATGCACGGCTCCTCGATCAAGCCCGACCTGCCACCACAAAGCTGGGAGTTCTGGGAGGAACTCTGAAGCACGGTTTCCGCTTGCGCGCCTTTTAAATTATCATGACAGCCACTCGATGTATCCTGGTTTTAGCCTGCGGATTTCTTCCCGGCTTTTTATCCGCTCAGACGCCGGAGCCCGCCAAACCGTTGCCACTGAGTGTCACGCTGGGCTCGCCCGAAATGCCCTGGCCGAAGGACCGTGCGGTGGTTGATGGGAGCGCCACAAAGCCGGCTGGCGATATGATTCTCTGGTATCGGGCTCCCGCGTCGGAGTGGAACGAGGCGCTCCCGCTCGGGAACGGCCGCATGGGCGCGATGATGTTCGGCGGAGTCACGGATGACTATTTGCAGCTCAACCTCGACACCCTCTGGGACGGCGGGCCGAAGGACGCCAGCAATCCGAATGCACTCAAGGTGCTACCGGAGGTCCGGCGGCTGCTTTTCGAAGGGAAAAACCTCGAGGCCAGTAAACTCGCGAGCGCCAACATGCTGGGACGTCCGAAATCCATCAAATCCTATCAGACCCTCGGCGAGCTGGTCATCGAGGCGCCGGGCACCACCAGCGCCACGGACTACAGCCGCAGCCTGGATCTGGATTCTGCGATTGCCAAAGTCAGCTACCGATCCGGCGGAGTCACCTACCACCGGGAGGCGTTCATTTCCGCTTCCGCCAATGTGCTTGTTGTGCGCTACACGGCGGACCGCCCGGGCTCGATCCATCTAAAAGCGACACTCAAGCGCCAGCAGGACGCCGTGTGTTCCAGCGATCCGGTAAACCCCAAGGCCATCCAGCTTGCGGGTCAGATCAAACGAGAGCCGCCGAGCCCGCCCGGCCTGCGTTTTCATGCTGCTGTCCTTGCGCAGAACGAAGGTGGCAGCGTGACGAACACCGATGGTGTGCTGAACATCCAGGGTGCGGACTCGCTCACCCTGATCGTGAGCGGGGCGACGAATTTTTCCGGCCTCGGCAAAGGTGAGGCTGACCCATCCGTGGATCCCGCACGGGAAGCGGTGAAGACATTGGATCAGGCTGCAGCCACGCCCTACACCCGGCTTCTTAGCGATCACGTTGCCGACTACCAGAAATATTTCCGACGCGTCTCCCTCAGCCTCGGAGCGCCCGATCCGGCGCTGGCCAACATGACGACGATCGAGCGCCTCGACCGTGTCAAAACCGGCGGGCCCGATCCCGGATTGGAGGCCATTTACTTTCAATTTGGTCGCTATCTGCTCATTAGCTGCTCCCGGCCCGGATCGCTGCCGGCGAATCTCCAAGGCATCTGGGCGTGGAGGATCAAGAACATGTGGAATGCCGATTTCCACACGAACATCAACCTCCAGATGAACTACTGGCCGGCCGAATTGACGAATCTGCCCGAAATGCACCTTCCGCTGTTTGATCTGATGGACAGCCTTGTCGAGCCGGGTGCAAAGACCGCGAAGACCCAATACGGCGCCAACGGCTGGGTCGTCCACCACCTGACTGATGCCTGGGGCTACACCGGCTGCGCCGATGGCGTTTGGGGTGTCTGGCCGATGGGGGCGGCCTGGCTGGCACGGCATCCGTGGGAGTATTACCAGTTCACCGGGGATACCGAATTTCTGAAACGCCGCGCCTGGCCGCTCATGAAGGGGGCCGCGCGCTTCATCCTTGATTTCCTTGTGGAGGCGCCGCCTGGAACCCCGGCGGCAGGAAAGCTCATCACCAACCCCTCCCACTCGCCGGAAAACACGCTGCTTCTCCCCGATGGAAAAACCCGCACGATGTTCACCTACGGGGCGACCATGGATATCGAGATCATCCACGACCTCCTGACGAACTGCATCTCCGCCAGCAAAATCCTCAACGAGGATGCTGATTTCCGCAAGGAATGTGAGGCCGCTCTGGCGCAGCTTGCACCGGTGAAGGTGAGTCCCGCGACCGGGCGGATTCAGGAATGGGTCGATGACTACAAGGAAGTTGAACCCACCCACCGCCACACCTCGCACCTCTACGGACTCTACCCGGGCAGCATGATCAACCCTTCTACAGCAGATCTCTACCCGGCCGCCCGCAAGGTGCTTGAGGTGCGCGGCGACGGGGGCACCGGATGGGGCCTCGCATGGAAGATTAACATGTGGGCCCGCCTGCGCGACGGCAACCACGCGCATCTCCTGCTCGAAAACCTCCTCAAGAAAAAGACCAAGCCGAACCTCTTTGATGTCCACCCCCCGTTCCAGATCGACGGCAATTTCGGCGGCACGGCGGGCATTGCCGAAATGCTGCTCCAAAGCCATATTCGCGAGGACGGAGTTCCTGTCATCGAGCTCCTGCCGGCCCTGCCGTCCGCATGGCCGAATGGAAAAGTCACAGGACTTCTTGCCCGTGGCGGATTCGCGGTGGATATCGAATGGAAGGATGGGAAGGTCACCAGCTATCGCGTCCGCTCCACTCAACCCAGGCAAGTCACGCTGCGAGTCAATGGTCAGGAGTGCGTGGAAGAAAGCACTCAATAGGAGGAAAGCGGCGTCGCCTGTCGTTACTCTGCGGTGAATATCCCTGGAATCGGATAAGCATAGTATCGATGCTGTCGCCCGGCGTGCCGGGACTGGCAACCAGCGAAAGCACAAATCCGCCCCGGACGGGATCGGGAGCTATTTTTTCCCGCTTGCCGCAACCGGCAGTTCCGACCATGGGGTCAAGACCACCGGCCCCAGCAAGCCTGATGGCAACAGCGGCGTGTTCTTGCGGTGATAATACCATATGACGAAGCATTTGCGCTCATTTTGCGGACGCGGCTGGTCCTTCAGGAACCAGTCGGGATAACTGAGCAAGGCGTGGCCTTTCTCACCGCGGTCTTCGCCCCACTCGAAATCGGCGGGGAATTGCTCGTCGCCGACAAGCCGGTTATGCCAGGTATTCGTAACGGCCAGTTCAAGTTCATTGCCGCCGGGTTTGAGCGCGCGGGAAACATCCACCACGAACGGCGCGCACCATACGACCCCGAGGTCCTTGCCATTCAATGTGACACGGACAAGATTGTGCACCTGGCCGAGATTCAGCACCGCCCTGGTGGTTGAGGGTGCCTGGAACGTGGTCCGGTATGTTGCGGTGCCGGAGAAATATTTCACCGATGGATCGTCGTGGTCGGCCAGATTCATCAAGCTGGACACGGTGAAATTGCGCTTGGTATCGACCGGCGAATCCAGGGTGACTTGCCACGGGCCATTAAGGGTGATGGGTGCAACCGGTTCGGGCAACACCAAGGGCTTGCGCTTGCCCGAGGCAAAAACACACTCGACTTCCAGCGCGGACGGCGCGCTGCCCGTGAGCGAACCATCCCCCGCCGCCACCCACCGCACCGCGGCCGCTGGCGTGCCCAGTCTCAGGGGCTTGTTTTCCGGCACCGTGAGATTTTCCGATTTGCCGCCAAGTTCATAGTCGATCTCCAATTGCTTGACCTTGCTCGGAGCCGGATCCTTGCCAAACACGCTGGGATTGACTTTGATCTCCACTTGTCCCTGCGTCGCCAATTTTGCGAGCTTATCCGTCACATCCAGCCAAAGCGCGCCATCCGGACTGCCAAAGCGCGCCTTGGTGATGCGCAAGGCCGCGCCACCACCCGCTTCGACGGCCACCACATGGTCGGCGGGCAGCGGGCTGTCGCGGAAAACCACAAAAAGCGACTTGTAGCCAGCCAAACCAAGATCGACCTCCGTGCGCCCGTCGATTACGCGCCAAACCGGGGCCATGCGGATCGAGCCGTCTTCGGCATCCCAAAGTTCCGGGCGTTTGCCGGAAATACGGAAGGATGCGGTGAAATTGGCTGGCTGAACCGTGGAATTCGCCAAAAAGATAAGTGTCGCCTCGCCCAAGTGGCGCGCGCTGTGCCCAATCCTGGCGGCCCCGCGGATCTGCACGAGCGGCTTGATCCCAAAATCACGGATGGCGGCTTGCACGTCGCCGCTGGTGTAAAGCTTGCCTTTGCCCACCATACAAACGGGCTGATCTCCCCACAATTTGCCGGCGGACTCGACGACGCGGCGGTCGCTATCCGGGTAACCCGCCAGGCCAGGCGCGCCGGTCGGCTTGCTACTCACAATCACCGCTCCCTGCTCCAGCAAGCGCGCCACGCACTGGACATCCTCCGGTTGCATGCGCCCGCCATGCGGAATGCTCAAAAATGGATAGGTGCGGCCACTGGCCAACACGATGCGCCCGTCGCGCACGCCCAGTCCCGCGCGGAATGCGCGCCACGAAATCACATCCGAGCCTTGGGCCTTGCCGACACTCACAAAATCAGCCGGGGCTTCGCCGGACTGCAACATGGCCTGGGTGCGGCCAAGATATTGGTAAAATGCCACACCATCCTTGGCCCAGGTCTGGTGGCGGCTGAAATGTGTGCCCCACCAGCCCATGCCCATGCCTGGCTTGTAGCGGTCATCGAACGGTTGATGCACCCAATGGTGGAGGACCAACCGGTTCGCCCCGCTGGCAAAAGCACCATCGGCCGAACGTTTCAAGAAGGCCGGGGTTTCCGACCATTTACTGAGCGTGGGCAGGCCGGTGAAAGCCTCGGCCCCGACCACCGCGCGCCCGGCGGCTCGCGCGGCGGCAACCACCGTGCCATTGATGCCACCACCGCCGCCTGTCCAGAATTCGCCCATCGGAATGTCCGCCAGCGCCGCACCTTCGACCGTGTCGAAGCGCCCGCCATAGGGTTCAAATTGCAGGTCCATGCCGACCGCTTTCATTTTCGCAACCCCTGTGAGCCAGCCGTTTTCATAATACAACGTGCTGACCACATCCGCCAGGTCCCAGGCGAAGCGCTCGCTCATGTCCTTGCTGCCGACCGTGCGCTTTTCCAGCGTGAGCAACCACGGCACGGGATCATACCCCTTGCGTTTGCGGAACTCGCTGCGGAAATCCGCAGACCAGTTCTGCGAGCCAGCTTCATAGCTGTCGATGAGAAAGTGGCGGAAACTCTTGCCTAGAAATGGTCCGAGATGCTTCTTCATCGGCTCGATGACCTGGTCCCAATGGTATTGGTTCAACTCCAGGCTGAGCTTGTCCACTTCGTGGGTTTTGTCGATGACGTCATCCGGCACCGGGTGCGGACGGGCCCCGGTGGGCGCGTGGGCCAAGCGCGTGACCTGCCATTTCCCCGCCGGAGCATCCCACTCCAGTTGCCCGTCCTTGCAAGCTGCCGTCAGGTCGATGATCTTCGCCGGATCGATGACGCCTGATTCAGGCACGGCAAACACCGCGATGTCGCGGAAAAAGTTACAGGTTTGCCCATTGGCCCCCCAGCCCTTATAGCGCACCGGGTCGGGCCTGGGAATTTCAATCGTGACCCGCTTGCCCCCCTCGACGACAATCGACTTTGCAACCACTTGTTGCATGTTTTTCTCTTCATCGATCCACGGCCCTCCGGTTGTTGAATACCCGACGGAATTGTGCAAGCCGACTTCCAAACCAAGCCGCTGGGCTTCGGCCGCCGCATGCCGCAGGGCCTCCCAGTATTTCGGACTTCGATACGTATGGTCCGGCCACGGGTTGTTTTGCGTCGGCTTGTGCGACTCCTGCACCGCCGAACTCAAATTGAAAATCGTGGCTCCCCCAATGCCTGACGCCTTCATTGCCTCCAAATCTTTTGTGATGCCTTCCTTCGAAAAATTCGACCCCATCCAATGCCACCAGACATACGGTCGCGCTTTAGCCGGAGGGGATAGAAAATCCTCCTCCATGGACGGTGACGCCGCCATTACTGATGTCGTCACGGTCAATGCCCCTATACACACACAGGCAAGGCTGTGCCGAAAACCCGGGGAGGGGACGCAAGCGGGAAAATGCAAGGTTAATTGATCAATCATTGATTTTTCGAGATGTGTGGTCGCGCTCATATTGGAATAATCGGGAAATAGGCACCCCAGTGGGTGCCGCTGCGAAGGAACATCTACGCAGCGCAGAGGAACACCGCCTGCGGAAATTATCAACTATGACGGGATGAAGCGGGAGGAAAAATGAATGACATATTCATGTCGCTGACGGGTATTCTGGATCCATGCTAGGAATGGCGTGCAATGACAGGAATATCCGAAAATGTCCGTATGATGGGACATCAGTGTATCGCGTATTCAATGATGCCGATGGGCGAAAGAAAAGGTCCCCGCTGCGAACGGACAATCCATAGAATTTCCTGACAAATGAATATATCCCGTTTAATCGATGTTTTCCGGCATCTTGCCATCCTTTGCCTGGCGCTGCTTTCCCGGGTGCCGAGCATTCAGGCGGCCGCCAGCGCCAAACCAAATATCGTCTTTTTCCTAGTCGATGACATGGGCTGGCAGGACACCTCGGTCCCATTCGACACCAAAGCTTCGCCATTCAACGGCTGTTTCCGGACGCCTTCGATGGAACGGCTCGCGGAAACGGGAACGCGCTTCACCCAGGCCTATACATGCAGCGTGTGCACGCCCAGCCGGGTTTCCTGGCTGACTGGAAAAAATGCCACCCGCCATCACGTGACAAACTGGACCGGGCGCGGGGAGACATCCCACGCGTCCGAGCACCTTCTTCCTCCGCCATGGAAAATGGAGGGCATCCAACCGGACGACGGGCCGACGGTTGCCGGTCTTCTGAAGAGCGCCGGATACCGAGCGATACACGTCGGCAAGGCCCATTGGGGTGCCTATGGAACGCCGGGGGCCAATCCCACGAACCTGGGATTTGACGTTAATATTGCCGGCAGCGCAGCCGGCCAGCCGGGGAGTTACCAAGGCCTTAAGGGATTTTCTGCAAATGCCACCATGCCCGACCGCCAGGCGATGCCGGGCATGGAGGCCTACAAAGGCAAAGACATCCACCTCACCGACGCTCTCACCGACGCCGCCTGTAAGGAGATGGAAAGCGCCGCCAATTCCGGGCAGCCGTTCTTTCTGAATCTCGCCCACTACGCGGTGCACACTCCCCTGCAAGCTCATAAACCCTACGACTCCCGCTACAAGGATCAACCTGTGGATGCGTCCGAAAAGCTTTACGCATCAATGATCGAGGGGATGGATGCTTCGCTTGGCAAAATCATCGGGAAACTCAAGGAGCTTGGAGTGGCCAAAAATACGATCGTCGTATTTTATTCCGACAACGGCGGGGTCAGCCATGGAATCCGCGGCCGGAACATCCTCGGTACAGGGGAAAACACCCACAATAAACCCCTGCGCGAAGGGAAGGGCTCGGCCTACGAAGGCGGGATCCGCGTCCCAGCGATCGTTTCCTGGGCAGAGCCTGATGTCGGCAGCGCCCTGCAAAAGACCATTCCCATTTCCAGCGGTGCCCGCAGCGCCCGGCCGATCATGATCGAAGACTGGTTCCCGACGATTCTCAGATGGGCGGGCGCGAAGACTCCGGAAAACCTGGCCATCGATGGGGAGGACCTCACTCCGGTGCTGGCGGATCCCGCAGAATCCTCACGGCCATCTCCAATTTTCTGGCATGTGCCAAACGTGTGGACACCCTATTCACCAAGGAATACCGAGGGCTACCAACCCTTCAGCGCGATCCGCTCGGGGGATTGGAAGGCGATCTATTTCTATGAGTCGGAACGCTGGGAGCTCTACGACATCGCGAAGGATCCGGGAGAAAATGACAATCTCGCAGGCAAAGAACCCACTAGGCTTGCCGAACTCGCCAGCACGCTCTTGGCGCGGCTTCAGGCGATGAAATCTCCTTGGCCGGTGGACAAGGAGACGCGCAAGCCGCGCGTCATGAAATTGCCTTCCGCCACCAACCTGCAGCCGGCGAAACTGAGCGCGGAGTCGTTTAAGGAGTCTCTCCGCCCCGTCGGTTTCGTGCTCCGGGAAAACGACTGGCATATCTGGTGCAGCGCCCCGCTGCGGGATGAGCAAGGCAATGTGCATCTGTATGTCTCGCGCTGGCCAATCAAGGATACCTTCGACAAGGGATGGCACACAACGTCTGAAATTGCGCACTACCGGGCGCCCGCGCCCGAAGGTCCTTATACTTACGTGAGCACGATTCTGCGGGGCAGTGGCGAAAAGGGTTCCTGGCGCGCCGCAGCGCCACACAACCCCACAGTGCTGCGCCTGCCCGACGGCCGCTACGCGATCCTTTTCATCGCCAACGGCAACGGTTCCAAAGAAGGCGGGTTTCCCGCCAACCAGAAGATCGGCCTGATGACGTCGGCCTCGCCGGAGGGACCATGGAAACTCGAAGGCCGCGATGGCCTCATCTTGGATACCCCTCAAGATCCCTCTGTGTGGAGTCATGGCAGCGTCGTGGGAGTGAATAATCCGACGCTGCTGCCGATGCCTGATGATCGGTTTTTTCTCTACTACAAGGCGATGAAGCCCGGCAGCGGCGAGATGCGCCGCATGGGGCTGGCGATCGCCGATCGAGTGGAAGGTCCTTATCATTTCGAAAAGGAACCGCTCACCAGCAACGAGGGAATGATCGAGGATGGCTTTGCCTTCCGCCTCGGTGAGGATGTATGCCTTCTGGTCACCGACTGTCATGGAGAGGGCTTCGGCGGGGGCATGATCTACCGCTCGAAGGAAGGGATCGCATTTGAAAGTCAAACGGTCCGTGCTTTTGAAGCGATCGACAGCTACATTCCGCGCTGGAATAATCCGGCACCCGGCTGGGCTCCATGGGTTTTGCAGCGTCCGGCCTTGCTGCTCGGCGCCGATGGCATCCCAACACATCTATTTGCGCCCTGTGGCACCCCGCCCGAGGGAAGCCTCGGGACCGCAACGTTTCTCTTCTCACTTGAATTCCTGCTCAAGTCTTCCTCAGGAAAAGGCTTCGCCTGGAGCAATAATCTTACTTTGCCGTTGAATTCGAAATGAAGCAACCCCATCTGATGAAGTTCCTCGCAATCCTGAGCTTTTCCACGCTGAGCTTTACCACGCTTGCAGGTACGCTGGAGGAGGATTTCCATAATCCCCCGCCGATGGCCAAGCCAAGGGTATGGTGGCATTGGATGGGTAGCAATGTCAGCGAGGAGGGAATCACGAAGGACATTGAAGCCATGAAGTCATTCGGCATCTCAGGGGCCACAATTTTTCACCTCACATCGACCGGCCATGGCAAGAGGTGGGTGAAGCCGGTTTCCAATTCGCTTCGTCCGGATATCAAATATCGCAGCCCGGCTTGGTGGGCGATGATGAATCACGCGGCGGACGAGGCCCGGCGCCTCGACCTGGAGCTGGGCATGCACAACTGCCCCGGCTGGTCATCCACCGGCGGACCATGGATCACCCCGGAAAAATCGATGCAAAAGGTGGTGTCGACAAATACTGTCGTCGCTGGAGGGTCCCTGGTCGAAGTGAAACTTCCGCAGCCGAAACCCACCCTTGGTTGGTATCGAGCCATCGGAGTGATCGCCCTTCCGGAGGGCGGGGAGGTCTCGGTTGCGCAAGTGGTGGATCTCAGCAGTTCGGTGGATGCGGAAGGGAATCTCCGCTGGCAGGCGCCGGCAGGGAAATGGAACGTTTATCGTTTCGGGCACACCAGCACGGGTGCGCATTGCAGCCCGGTGCCAGATGATTTGAAGCCCGAAGAAAAATTTGCGTTGGAATGCGACAAGCTGAGCGGCGAAGCCGCAGGGTTTCATTTCCGGCAGGTATTGGAGCCGCTGAAGCAAAACCTCGGTGATCATGTCGGCACCACGCTCCGGTATTTGCTGATCGACAGTTATGAGGCGGGCCCGGCGAACTGGTCAGCCGGCTTCCGGGAGGAATTCCGGAGCCGGCGTGGCTACGACCCGCTGGCATGGCTGCCAACACTCAACAAGCGGGTAATCGGCAGTGTGGATCAAACGGCGCGATTCGCATGGGATATGAAGCGCACGGCCTCCGAGCTGTTCGTCGACAACACGCTTCGCCAGGGCAAGGAGATCCTACATTCTTACGGCCTGGATCTTCACCTCGAGCCCTACGGCGGGGATTTCGATACCGTGGAAGCCTCTGCCGTAGCGGATGTCAGCATGGACGAGTTCTGGCTCGGCAGCGGTGGCAAACTCTACAGCGGTGGCGCGAATATCGGCGCGGCCCGAGCGGCCGGGCAGCGGATCATCGCTGCCGAGTCGTTCACCGGAAAAGCTGCGGATTCCAAATGGACCGAGGTCCCGGCGATGCTGAAAGCGGATGGCGACGAGGCGTGGGCGAACGGAATCAATCAACTGGTCCTCCACCACTGGGTCCACCAGCCGCTGCCGGGTCATCTGAAGCCGGGCATCGGCATGGGTTGGTGGGGAACCCACTTTGGACGCCACCAGACATGGTTCGAGCCGGGCAAGGCATGGATCGCCTATCTCAGCCGTTCGCAGGCGCTGCTCCAGCGTGGGGAAGCGGTATCAGACACGCTCGCGGTCGTGACTGCTGGCAAGGACATGCCGGGAAACCGATCGGACACGATCACCGATGGAGACCTGATCCGCGAGGCAACCGTCAAAGACGGGCAAATCGTGCTGCGCAGCGGCCGGACCTACTCCGCACTGACAATATCCAGCCCGCTGATGCTGCCGGCCGCAGCCCGCAAGATCCGGGAACTGGTGGAGGCCGGTGCCACGGTGGCCGGCCCGCGGCTGGAGCGTTCTCCCAGCCTTCAGGATTTTCCCAAGGCCGACGCGGAAGTCAGCGCGATCGGCCTCGAACTCTGGGGCAATGGCAAGGAACTGGTCCGCAAGGTCGGGAAGGGAAAAGTCTTTCTTCGCCCCGAGGATGCCATGAAATCCCTCGGCCCAGATTTTCAAGCCACACCCGCTACCCCGTCGCTGCGCTGGTGCCACCGCCGGGACGGCCAGGCCGACATCTATTTCATCACAAACACCATGGGCCAGCCTGTCTCGTTCACGGGCTCATTCCGGATTGCAGGAAAATTGCCGGAGCTTTGGGACAGCGAGCACGGCACCCTTCGCCCGGCACGCTCGTGGCAGCCTGCCAACCAGCGCACGGATGTCGAACTCGCCCTCGAAGCAAATACTTCGGTTTTCGTGGTCTTCCGTGAACCGTCGGCTGCCGGTCACGCTGCCACGCCCGCGCCGCCATCTGCCGCTCCGATGACGGTTCCCGGACCATGGGTCGTGCGTTTCCCGGGCGGAGCCACGTTGCCGATGCCAACGCTCGTTTCGTGGACCAGCAGCGATCAGGCCGCCGTAAAATATTTCTCGGGAACCGCCATCTACACGACCCCCTTCGACTATCCTGCCGGGCCGGCTGATGGCCGGCGGCTTGAGCTCGACCTCGGAGTGGTCAAGGAATTGGCGCGGGTGTCCGTGAATGGAATCGACTGCGGCGTGGCCTGGCATGCCCCGTTCCGGGTGGATGTCACCAAGGCCCTCAAGCCCGGGAAAAATACGCTGGAGGTCGATGTCACCAATACCTGGGCCAACCGCCTGATCGGCGACGAACAGGAACCGGAGGACAGCACTCACTACCTTGTCGATCAAAAGGCGTTCAAGGACCGCGAAGGCGGCTACTTCGTCGGGCGCATGCTCACCGCGTTCCCGGATTGGATTCTTGAAAACAAGCCGCGCCCAACGACGCGGCAGACATTTTCCACCTGGAACTATTTCACCAAGGACTCCCCGCTCCTCGCTTCGGGATTGCTTGGCCCGGTCACGCTCCGCGAAATCGCAGATTAACCACATCACTCATGAAACTACCAAAACTGTTCTGCTCCGCCTTAGCCGGACTCATGCTCACGAACCACATCCACGCCGATTCCGCCGCCGACGGTCAAGCCGTCGAGCTTGGCCAGGCAGATCGCAACAAATCTCAAGGTGCTAGAAACGACCATCCCGGCGCGCAATGGTTTCCTGAGGCCGGGCTCGGTCTTTTCATCCACTGGGGAATTGCCTCGGCAAAGCCGGTCGGGGATCTTTCTTGGGGCATGCTGGCGAACAAGCCCTGGGAAGATCTCACCTCGACCACTCCCAATCTCTACTACGCGGCTATTAAGGATTGGAACCCGGACAAGATGGATTACGACAGCCTACTTGCCGCCGCCAAGGCTGCCGGTGTCACCTACGCCGTGATGGTCACCAAGCATCACGACGGGTTCACCTTGTGGCCGTCTGCCTATGGCGATCTCGGCACCAAATTCAGCTTCGGCGGTCGCGATTTCGTCAAAGAGTTCACTGACGCCTGCCACAAGCATGGCCTGCGCATCGGCCTGTACTACTCTCCTCCCGATTGGTGGTTCGACCGGAAATATAAGACGTTCAGCTATACCACCCCGACCTTGGACATGGATCACAATCCGGTAAAACTCGAGCGGGCACCCAAGGAGCATGAACCAAAGCGCAGGGAGCTCGTGCGAGGTCACCTCACCGAGCTGCTCTCGCACTACGGAAAAATCGACCTGCTCTGGTTCGATGGCGGGAAAGGAGAAATGAAAAACGAGGAAATCCGCGCAATGAGCCCGGGCATCGTGATTAACAAGCGCAATGGCGGGAGAGGCGACTATGGTGACAGCGAAGGCTCTTTGCCGGCATATCGTTTCAAGGGTTGGTTCGAAACCTGCGCCACCTGCTGGCCCAGCCGGAAGTGGTCCTATACGGAAACCTATGGTTTTGATGATGCTCCAATGGTCCTCACCAAACTCGTCCTGCTCCGCGCTTGGGGCGGCAACCTGCTCGCCAATGTCGGTCCCAAGGGCGACGGCAGCCTGCCTGAACAGGCACTTACTTGCTGGAAGGAGATGGCGAATTGGATGCAACACAGCCGCGAATCCGTCATCGGCACCCAATCCGGACCGTGGCCGAATGATGCCAACCTGCCGATCACCACAACCAAGGATGCCGCCTACATTCACTTCCTGCCGGAGTTTCCGGCGGAGGCAAAAAAAATCCTCCGCCCGTTGCCCGCTCGGACCGATGAGCTGGTTTGGAAAAACACGCGCAAACCTTCCAAAGCCACACTTCTCCGCACCGGAGCTGATGTCTCGTTCCAATACGATAACGGCACGCTGCGCATAAAGCTGCCGGCGGAGCTGCGGACGAAGAGCGTGGATGTCGTCAAGATCACCTGGTAACCCGGCGCGGGACGCAAATGCGCCCGCGAAAACCCTGTTGCCGAACACAACATTATGGTGCGCAAACATTTTCTCCTCGTGGCGATCAGTGCCATCGTTGCCATCCTGCCGGCATCGGCGCATAATTCCGTGATCGACACCGAGCGCCTGCGCATCGAGCAGGCGAAGCAGATCGCGGCGGGCAAGGAGATGCGCGTTTGGAAATTCGATGAGTTCAAGGATCCGATGCAGGATTGGCCGCGCCAGGTGAAGGGCGCATTTGTGGAGCTGCGCTGCGAGGACAATAAGCACTCGGAGGCGGTTCTGATTCTCGTTCGAGAGGATTTCAGGCTCAGGGGGTATCCGGCAAAATCCCTTGCTCCCGGAGACCGCCTTCTCGCGGAAAAGTTGGAGAAAGAGCGCGTGGCGAAGCTGAAATCTGAAGCCACAGGTAAAGCCTATACAGCCAACCTGAAGCCGTATACGTCTGCGAATGCGAACATTCTGGAGAGCGAGCATTTTACTTTTTACTACGGCAACGAGAAGGACGGCACGGGAAAGGCGGCATTCGAGGATCCTCAGTTTTTTCCGCGACAAATGCAGTGGTTTGAAAAAGTGTGGGCGCACCTCGCCCGCGCTGGGGCCCCGATGCCGATGGCGGGTGATCCCGCGCCGAAAAAGATCAATGTCTATATCACAGGCACCGGTCTCGCTCAGCACAAGGATGGCTTCGCGTTTGGCGGCGAGGCCGTGATCATGCATCCGAACGCACTCGCCCCCGGAAGCAGCGTGGTCGCGCATGAGTTCACGCATTCGGTGCAGTTCTATTCAAAGGGGTTCCGCGACTCGCCCTACGTCGGGTGGTTTTGGGAGTGCCATGCCAATTGGAGCTCACATCAGTTTATGCCGGCCTATCCGCCGGTGCTGACGGGATATGCGGAGAAGGCGCACTACGAACTGAACTCCTCCCGCCACAACTATGGCTCGTGGCCGTTCTTGCAGACGCTGGCCGAGCACCCGATGGTCGGCTCAGCCTTTCCGTATGCGATCTGGCCTGCGTGCAGGCGAAACGAACGCGGCGCAGCGCTGGAGGATCCGCTCCAGGTGATCATGCGCCTCGGGACCGAACAGGGCGTATGGAACGACGGGATCGCAGGCTTCGGCGACGTCATCGGGGAACTTGCGGCCCGCATGGTGGCTTGGGATTTTCAGAACCAGTTTTTCTATCAGAGTGAGATGCGGAAACTCGTCCGATTTTCCAGAGGGATCCCGACGCATCGCGCGATTCTCGAGCCCGTAAGTGACCGTGTTGGATGGTGGAAGCCGATCTATTCCCATGCACCCCGTCAGTATGGGGTGAATATCGTGGACCTTGTTCCATCCGGAAAAACCGTGACGGCGGAATTTGCGGGGATTGTGGATGAAGTCGAGGGCTCCGACTGGAGGGTGACGCTCGTGGCCCACGACGCACTGGGTAACTGTCGCTACAGCCCGACTGTTCACGGCGGCAAAGTGTCGCTGGATGTGCGCGCCGGAGAAAAGATTGTGCTGGCAGTTGCCGCCGCACCGACGAAATACACGCCGCAGGAATTTCGTCCCGGCTACGGTAAAAAGCCGCGGTATCCGTATGAGGTGGCATTCGCCGGAGCAAGGCCAGCGGTTGCTCCGCCGCCGAGGGAAGAGCGGCCGCAGGAAGGAGGCCGGCATCCGAATGGTGGCGGCTTTGTGGCAAAGACGGCGAAGGTAGAACCTTCGGTCTTTGTCGGGCCAAACGCCCGCGTTCTCGACATGGCGCAAGTCTCGGGCCATGCACGCATCGAGGACAACGCCGTCATCAGCCAAGACGCCAAAATCAGCGACAACGCCATCGTCGGGGGATATTCCTGCGTGACGGACAGAGCTCAGCTCTCGGGAAATGCACGCGTCCGCGGCTTTGCTCGGCTTGGCGATCAAGCCACACTGACGGGAAATGCCCGCCTCTTGGAACACGCGACGATCTTCGCCCACGGAACGGTGAGCGGCGATGTGCTGGTGAAAGGTTTTGGAGAAATCCATCTCCAGCCGACCACAGAGCTGACGGGCGGGACGATTTGCGGCGAGGATCTCGAAGTCCGCTTCCTTGGGACGGAGCAGGCGAAGGTCAGTGGCGGGATGCTCTATGGGTTTCTCAACCAGGACCTCATCAAAAAGGAAGTGTTCGACAACCGCTGGCTCTACGCACATTGGGATTTCAACACGCCGCGCTCGCAATTACTGCTCGACTCAAACGCGGACTGCGTGGGCGTGATTCGCGGGGCTGCGAAGTTCTCTGAGGCCCAAGGACGCAAGACGATGGCGTTTGACGGCAAATCTTACGCGCTGGTCGAGGGGCACATCGCCGATACCCGTGACGTGACATTCGATCTCCAACTTTTATGGGCCGGGGGAGCGGCTCCTCAGCGCGTGTTTGAGTTCGGGGATGCGGATAGTTCGGTCCTGCTCGCGATCCTGCAGGGGGGACGACCGGCATTCGTGATCCATCGCGGAAACAAATCCGCATCGGTTCAAAGCGCCATGGCGATCGTGCCGCAAAAGTGGACGCGCGTCACCGTGACGCTCAAGGATTCCGTCGCACGGATCTATCTCGAAGGAAAGCCCGCCGGAGAAAATAGGCAATTCACGATGCTTCCCGAAGACGTGCGCGCTCGCGCCGGGCGCATCGGCTCAGGAGTTGCCGGGATCGGATTTGTGGGGCAGCTCGACGACTTTGCAGTATTCCGCACCGGATTCTCGTCGATCGCCGATGTGCCGGACATTTCAAAAAGCCCCGAACGATGAGCCTCGTGAACGGCTCGTGCCGCCAGCGAGCAGGAGGCTTTAAAACGGAAAAGAACGAACTCAACGCACACCAACAACCAACACAATGAAAACCACCATCAGTACACTCCTCGCCACCCTCGCCATCACCTTTACGGCTTCTGCGGCTCCCACCCTGCGTATCGAAACATCCATTGCCGGGCTGAGCGCCAAAGGTGCCAGGGAAGTGCTCAGTAAGCCCACCGTCATCGTCGAGAGCGGCAAGAACGCCACCATCAAACATGGGAACCTCGAATTTTCCCTGACTCCCACTCTGTGCGACAATGGCACTGTGGATATTCAGACCGTCATCACCGAGCACAAGGGTAAGAACGCAGAGACACTCGCCACGCCTCGAATGATTGTCCAACTCGGGAAGGTCGCCGAAATCAAGATCGGACAAATCGCCTTCACCGCGCAGCCATCGCTCGCGAAGTGATGATAAAGAAGCCGAACGCGAAAAGGGGGAGGGGCCTCATGCGGCAAGCCCGGGGAAGTTCAATAGACCCGGGGGATGAACCGCCTGGTGCGGGATTCGTATTCGCGATAATCTGGGAATCTCTGGCGCAGGAAACACTCTTCCCGGCAGGATTTTGCGTGAAAGAAGGGGATCAAGGCCGCCGCTACCACCGCAGCAGGCCAGCTCAGGCAGACAAGCGACCATCCGAATCCCGCCAGGATCACGGCGGTGTAGAGCGGGTGGCGGATCTCCGAGTAGATGCCGTGTTGCACCAGTTCGGCGTGGTCGGTGGGTTTCGGGAACGGGGTGAGGTTTCGTCCGAGCGCCTTTGCGCCCGTGACGGCAACGGTCGCCGCCGCGATTAGAAGTCCTATCCCAGCACCACTCCATGCCGCCGGTCCCGTGCCGGAATACCTGAACGCGAGTCCTACCAAGGCGGCAAAGAGAAGGAACTGCCCGGCCACCCAAGCTCCTCCACGTTCGAGAAAGCGCTTCATTGGAAAGACGGCTACGGCACCCACCGGGTCCAGATCCGCGGTGCCGGTGCCGGTCTTCGGAAGAGTCGGTGAAGGATGGCGAGGAGAGCTTGCATGGTGGCAGGTTACCGCCAGCCCAGCCGCGCCGGACAGAACGAAATCGCTCTGGGCCGGAGATCCAAGGTGGTCTTGAATACAACTTCTCTCTGATACCGCCAGGCCCTCGTGTTTTTCTTCAATTGCTTGAAGGTCAATTTGACGAGCGTCGGATCATCCTATCTCGAAATCAAGCCGAGGCAAGAATCAAACCGCAAAACATACCGGAGTCTCTGATTCGCGCAATCGAAAAAAATGCGAATTGCGGGTGGCGTTCCGGCGGGTTGGCTGTGCCCTGTCGTTGCGGCGTTTTTACCAAAAGCGCCCATGCCGCCGGAGACCGTCCATGAGCCGTCCGGAGACCGCGTCCTTTCTGAGGAAAGCTCCCTCGCGCAAGCACTGCCGTGGCCGACATTTGCTGGCGGTAGTCTTTTTTCTTTCCTCGACATGGGACGGCCGGACTTCTAGCCTCTGCCATCAATCTCTTCCCGCTGAACTATGCCCCGTTACACATATGTTGCACTCGACTCCAGAGGTCAGGAATCCTCTGGCGTGCTTGAAGCTGAATCCCAGAATGACGCGGTTGCCCAGTTGAGGCAGGCAGGCTACTTTCCCAAAAGCCTGGCCGAGGAGGGAAAAGGACCGAAGCTGAAGACGAAGGCGCCCGCGGCAAAAGTCAAGGGTGCCAAAAAAGAGATCAAAATCGATATTCCGTTTCTCAAGCGGAAGACGATCAAGCAGCGCACGTTAATGATCTTCACCAGGCAGCTGGCGACCCTTATTGATGCGGGACTTCCGCTGCTCCGGGGACTCACCGTCCTTTCTAAGCAGGAGCCGGACCTTGTGCTTAAAAATGTGATCCTGAACCTTGCTGAGTCGGTTCAAGGCGGAAGCACATTCTCGGAAAGCCTGGCGGGACACCCGAGGATTTTCAATAAACTTTATGTCAACATGGTCAAAGCAGGAGAGCTTGGCGGCGTGCTCGAACTTGTTCTCCTGCGACTGGCGGAGTTCCAGGAGAAGGCGCAAAAGGTCAAGAACAAGGTTGTCGCTGCGATGTTCTACCCGATCATCGTCCTGGTGATTGCCGTCGTCATTCTGGCATTCCTCTTGGTATTCATCGTGCCAAAATTTGAAGCCATTTTCGCCGACATGCTGGGAGGCAAGGCGCTGCCGGCCCTGACCCAGTTTGTCATCGGGGCGAGCAATCTGGTTAAGAACAATGCGATTTTGATAGTTGCCGGCATTTTCCTGGTCGTTGTCGCCTACAAGCTGCTCGCAAGCACAAAAAAAGGTGTTGTGCTGATCGATACATTCAAGCTCCGGGCGCCGCTTTTCGGCGATCTCACACGGAAAAACTCTATTTCCAGGTTTACCCGAACTCTGGGAACCCTCGTCACCAGCGGCGTCCCGATCTTGCAGGCTCTGAACATCACCCGGGACACTGCGGGAAATTCGATTATTGCAAACTCGATCACCCGCGTGCACGACAGTGTCAAGGAAGGTGAATCCATTGTGCAGCCGCTTGAGGCGAGCGGCGTCTTTCCTCCCATGGTCATCAGCATGATTGACGTGGGCGAGGAGACCGGGCAGCTTCCGGAGATGCTCCTCAAGGTTGCCGATGTCTATGACGATGAGGTGGACAGCGCGGTGGCCGGGCTCACCTCCCTCCTGGAGCCGATCATGATTGTATTTCTTGCTGTGATCGTGGGAACGATCGTCATTGCTCTCTTCCTCCCACTCATCAGCATCATCAGCGGCATGCAATCACCGACATGAAACGGTCTTCCACATTTCAACCAGGGTCTAAAAACCAGCCGGCGTTTACGCTCATTGAGCTTCTTGTGGTCATTTCGATCATCGCAATTCTCGCTGCGCTTGTCCTCAATACCGCCGGCTACATTCAGAAAAAGGGAGCCCGCTCCCGGGCTGAGGTCGAACTCAAGGCTCTGGAGTCGGCGTTGGAAAGCTACAAAGCCGATATGGGCGACTACCCGGAGGGGAGCAACGCAAACCCGACAAAAACCGACCGACCGGCCACAAACAACATGTTCCTCCGCGCCGCGCTCTGTCCCGACGGGAGCAACGCCCTCAACCCGCAGAACAAAGTCTATTTCGAGTTTCCGAAGCGCATGGGGAGTGGAACGAATCTGGTCACAACCAACCAGCCTGTTCTCGATCCGTTCGGCGAGCCATACGGCTACTGCTATCCGTCCACCAACAGCGGGTCGAACTTCTTCGATCTTTGGTCACGCGCCGGAAGCACGAACACAAACCTCTGGATAAAAAGCTGGTAGGGAGCTTGCCTCCGCACTCTTGCGCGGAAAAATCCACTGCGTGTCTGCGGAGATCGAGCGGTTCCTCATGTATCTGGCCACCGAAAGGGGGCTCTCCACAAACTATCAACTCTCCGTCCAGCGTTCGCTGGACGCCTATTCCGACTGGCTCGGACAGGTCAAGAAGATCAGCGAATTTTCGGCTGTGGATGCTCAGCAGATCACCGATTTTCTGGCTTATCGAAAGCGCTCCGGCCTTCAGGCCTCATCGATCCGGCTCGATGCTGTTTCGATTCGGATTTTCTACCGGTTTCTTGTGGCGCGCCACGGGTGGAAGGAAAATCCTGCAGAGAAGCTGACGCTGCCGCGTCCGGAGAAGTTTCTCCCCGGCACGCTGAACCTGGACGACGTGCGCCGGCTGATCGAGAGCGTGGATTCGGGATCGCCTGCTGGGCTGCGTGACCGGGCCATCCTGGAACTACTCTATTCCAGCGGGCTGCGTGTCTCTGAACTCTGCTCGGCCCGTCTGGAAAACCTGGACCTCGATTCCGGGTTCATCCGGGTCACCGGGAAGGGCGCGAAAACGAGGTTGGTCCCGGTGGGCGGACCGGCGCGCAGCGCCATTGCGCGCTACCTAAATGCGGGGCGTCCGTCTCTGGTTGCTGCAAAAACCGGGGCGGAGGTGTTCCTTTCGGTTCGGGGCAAGAAACTGACCTCCCAGCGGATCTGGCAACTGATCAAGCAGTATGCGGCCCGTGCCGGCATATCGAGCAACGTCTATCCGCATCTCATGCGACACAGCTTTGCGACGCACCTTCTCGGAGGCGGCGCGGACCTGCGGGTCATCCAGGAACTTCTCGGTCATGCCGATATTGCAACCACGCAAATTTATACTCACGTGGACAAGAGCGGCTTGAAGGCGGTGATAAAAAGGTTTCACCCGCGCGGCTGATGACCGCCTCAGTGCGTTTGGGGGAGGGGGCTCACAAGCGGCCCTGGTCAAGGCGCGCAATCGGCCTTCGTTCGGGGGTCCAAGGGTTCATTGAAAATCCGCAGCTTTCGATGCGCTGGATGTATTCCCGGCAGATCTCCAGGAGCGAAGCCAAATCCAAGCCCAGGTGAACGTCCCCGTAGGGAGTAAGATTCCGGATAGCGGTTTTGAAGAGGCGGACTGCAGGGGGTAGCCGGGCTCCATCCACCGGATGGTCCGGGCGCAGGTATTGCTTTTTGAGGTGGACAAAAGCACCCGCAGTTTGAATGAGGCCCTTGTAAAACGTCCTGTTCGTGTCCGTGCATCGCAGCCAGAGCGCCTCAAGGACATCGTGCGCCTCGTAGTACTCCCCCGCATTGAAGCAGATGAAAAAACCCTCATATTCCGGCGGCCATTCAGTGGTCTCTGGATTATCAATCAATCGCAGGATTGCTGCGACGCGCTCAGTCTTGCTCATTCCGCGCAAGGTTTTCCAAGTGCTTCACGCGGTCGTAGAGTTTGTGGATGTTTTTCAGGAGGGCGTAGTTCGCCTTATATTCGCGGATTGGACGCGCAGGAGCGCCGAACATGATGCTTTTCGCCGGAACGTCTTTTGCAATTGCGGACATCGCGCCAAAGATAACGCCATCACCGAGTTCGATATGCCCGCTTAATCCGACTTTCCCCGCCAAGGTAACGTGGTTTCCGAGCCTTGTGCTGCCTGAAATTCCAACCTGCGAACAGAGAATGCAGTGCTCCCCAATGGTCACGTTGTGGCCGATCTGCACAAGGTTGTCGATCTTCGTTCCACGCTGAATCCATGTCCGTCCAAAGCGGGCCCGGTCCACCGTGGTGTTGGCCCCGATCTCCACGTCGTCATCAATCTGGACAATTCCGGTCTGGGGGATTTTTTGCTGGGCGCCGTCGCGGAATTCATAGCCGAATCCGTCCGATCCGATGACAACGCCTGGATGGAGGATCACGCGGCTGCCGATTTTGCTGCGCTCCCGGACCGTAACATGCGGATAAAGATGGCAGTCCTCTCCAAGAGCGGTCTCATGACCGATGTAACAATGGGGACCTAGCAGCGTGCGTGCTCCAATACGCGCACCGGATTTGATGACCGCATAGGGGGCCACGCAAACGCCTTCGCCGAGTTCCACCCCCTCATCGATGATCGCAGTGGGGTGGATGCCTGTTGGAAAGCTTACTGGCTCCGGTGCGAATGTCGGAAGCAACGCAGCGAATGACTCGGCCGGTTTGTCGACCCAGATCCTGATTGCGGAAATTTCCTCGCCAAATCCGTGTGGCACCAGGACGGCGGTGGCACGCGATTTGCGCAGGGCTGTCAGATATTTTGGGTTTCCAAAAAAAGAAAGATCACCGGGATTGGCATCGGACAACGACGCCACCCCGGCGATTTCTTGCTCTGCAACTTCCGGGCTCACCCAGCCGCCCGTTCGGGCGGCGACCTCACGAAGGGTCATCAGGGAGCGGTGGTCGTCTTGGGTGCGTTTTTGTTGAGCGTGTCGACGATTTCCTTGCTGAAATCGAGGTCAGCGCGGGAATACAGCACGACCGGGATCTGGCCCATGCTCAGACCGGATTTGTCAAAGACAACGTCGTAGGCTGCATTTTTCACCTTCTCATTAACGATTTTCATGATGTCGTCGATGATGTCTTTGCGCATGCGCACAAATTGTTCCTGCAGTTGGCGCTCGCGGGTTCCGCGGAATTCCGTGATTTCGCGGTCAAGGTTACGGGCTTCGGCGACTTTTTCATCGCGCTGCTTGGTGGCCTTTTCCTTTGCATCTTTGCTCAGTTCGGGCTTGTCGAGGCCTGCGTTGATTTTGTTGATTTCATCCATCGCCTTTTTGAGGGTCTCCAAGCGTTCGTCGAGTTCCTTCTTGGCAGCGGCGCGGGCGTCATTCAATTTTGCCTCGGCGTCCTTGGTGCGATAATACTGGGTAAAGACCGCGTTCATGTCCAGTGTGCCCATTTTAATTTGAGCATTGGCTGAAGGAGCCAGCGCGCAGAGCGCAGTGGCCAGAATGGCGGTGGTGAGGATGGATTTGAGCATGTGGTTTGGTTGTCTTTTTCGGTTGAGTTGGGGATTTGAGCCGTTTTGCGGCGGTAGGTCAAGTCAGACCACTCCTCGGAGCGATTCGTTCAAAATTGGTAGCCGATGTTGAAATTAAATTTTCCGGGGGGGCCGTTGAAGGAATCGTAGACGACCGGGATACCGTAGTCGACACGGATCGGACCGATCGGCAGGTCAAGCCGCAGACCGATTCCGATATCCACGTTGGCGTTGGCGGTTCCGAAATCCGCGGCGTCAACATTGACAAAACCCATGTCGCTGAAAACTGCGCCGCGGACGCGTGAGACAATCGGGAAAGTCATTTCAAAAGTGATATAGGCGAGGGAGTTGCCTCCGATGGGATTGCCATACTGGTCAACAGGACCGACCTCGCGAAAGTTGAACCCCCGCATGTTGTTGGCACCGCCGAGGTAAAGGCGGTCAAAGATCGGCACCCCGTTGCCGTAGCCTCCATCCGACTCACTCGTATTGCTTCCCCAGCCATCAACGATGGCGATCTGTCCTTTGATGAGGAAAATCATGTCAAGTGGCAGGGAGAAGTATTTCGCAAATTCGAGGGAAAGCCCGTAGTCCTGCACCGTACCGCCGAGCGGCCCGCCTGCAATGAAGGCGGTCAGTTCCACCAGTTCACCCTTGCGGGTCAGAAAGAGGCTGTCGCGCGTGTCCCAGGTGAGGGCTCCTGTCACGACGCTTTTCGTATAGGTGCCGGCGGCATCCTCGATCACTGTGCCGACATTCTCGTTGCCATTATAGCCGTCGTAGTATCCGTTCGGGAAGAAGTAGCCATTCTGGTCGGTATCACCGACATCGTAGATGCGAACCTTTTCGATGCGGTATTCTGAGCGGGCGGAGAGCGCGCGCCAGATCTGCTTGCGGGCCTGGAAGGCCACACCCACATTCTCCTGGTTGTAGACTGCTGAAAGGAAGTTTGCGTTGCGGTAGTATGCCTCAACTCCTACGGATAGCTTGTATCCAAGGAACCACGGTTCAGTGAGCGCAATAACAAAGTCGCTGCGCTGCAGACCGTATTGACCGCGGATCCTGAATCGCTGGCCGCCGCCCGTGAAGTTTGGCCAGTTGAACAGGTCGAAGTTTGTCTGCTGAAGCTCGGCAAATCCGAGCAGGCTGTCGATTGTGCTGAAGCCCACACCGAAGTTAAACGAGCCCGTGCGCTTTTCCTCGACAATCAGATTGAGGTCCTTGCGGCCGGGCACGATGGTGTCTGCCGGTGCGGTATCGACCCGGGAAAAGTAATTCAGGTTTTCCAGGCGCTTTTTGCTGACATCGACAAGCGTGGTATCGAACACGTCGCCGGGCTTGACGGCGAGCTCGCGCCGGATCACCCGGTCCTGAGTGCGTGAGTTGCCCTGAATGCTGATGAGGTTGACGTAAGACTGGACACCCTCGTTGATGCGGTAGGTGACATTCACGGCGGTCGGTCCAGCCGGGAGGACCTCGGGAATGGCAACCATATCGACGTAGCCGCGGCTTCCGTAGAAGTCACGCAGGGCCTTGAGGTCATCGCCCATGCCCTTCGGTGTGAACAGCTGGCCGTTGCCCATTTTCATTTTCGACATCACCTGATCCACCGGGGCAACGTTCACGCCCTCGATGTTAAGCTGATTGACCCGATATTGAGGGCCCTCGACAATGTTAACGTTCAGCTCAACGCCCCCGTTCTCAAGCGGCTGAGTCTGGATTTCTTTGACGTCCACATCGGCAAAGCCTCTGTTCTGATAGAGGGTGCGCAGGGCGACCCGGTCGTCTTCGAGTTGGGCGGGCAGCAACCTGCCGCTCTTCGTGAAAAAGGTTAAAAAATCCTGCGGCTTGGTTTTCATCGCTTTCCGCAGATCCTTTGCAAGGACGGATTCGTTGCCTGTGAAATTGATCCTGCGCACCACAAGCCTGGGGCCTTCTGCGATCATGTAAACGACGCGCACCTGGCTTTTTCCTGAAATTTCCTGAATGCGGTACTGGACCTTGACGTCAGAGTAGTTGCGGTCTTCGTAAAGTTTCAGAATCTTTTGCTTGTCGTCTTCGATCCGCTCCTCGCTGACGACATCGCCGACCTTCGTCCCGATTTCGCGTCGGATTCGGGTCATCGGAATCTGTTCAGCACCTTCGATGATAACCTCCTGGATGGCGGGGCGTCCCTGGAGGAGGACCGTGACTTTGACTCCATCGCCCATCGGTTCAGCGAAGAGGCGGACGTTGGAGACGCCGCCGGTGGCATAAAGCGCCCGGATATCCTGCTCGGCTGTTCGCTCGCTGTAGGGCTGGCCGACCTTTGTGGAGAGGTTTGCAAGGACGCGATCTTTGGAGATGCTGGGGGCCCCGACGCTTTCAACGACAATGTCCTTGATGATAGGGCCCTGGGGGCTTTGACCCCGGACTTGAGCCGTGGATAGAATGAGAATTGCCGGAAGCAAAGCCGGCAGGAAACGTCGAAAAGTCAATCGGCAAAATGTCATGGTTTGGGCTGCATCCGCAGGTGGACGTGCGAAGCGAAGCGGACTGCATGACGGAAGCGCAGCGAAAGGTCAAGAAACGAAATTCCAATCACAGCATTGTCAAACGCTGGCTTCCATCCTAAATATGGCTATGCGATTGTGCGGAAATGTGTGCGGTTTGTGCCAGAACTTCATCGCCCGTCGAGGGGACAGGGCGGGGGGGCGATGCGTGCACGTGGCCCGGGTGGGAATGGGAATAAGGTGTCTGCAGGGCCGGCAAGGCTTCACTCCATGGCATGATGGGCAGAATCGACGATAACGGGTCGGAACATTCCTGCGAGGGTATCCTTCCGGGTATCAGCGCTGAGTCGGACCCTTTTTTGGTTGTTGCGAACAGCATTCAAAGCGCGGTCGTCCTGACCGATGCGGCGCGGAAAATTCTCTGGGTCAATGAGGCGTTCACAAGGGATACCGGGTATGTCCTTGAGGAGGTTGTCGGAAAAAAGCCGTCGATCCTGCAGGGCCCCGACACCGATCCTGCCACGATTCTGCGGATGCGAGCGGCTTTGGATGCGGGAAAACCTTTTCAGGAAGAGATCCTGAATTATGCCAAGGATGGCAGGCGGTATTGGATATTTTTGGAGGTGATTCCCAGGAGGGACGCCCGTGGGACGCTGACCGGTTTTCTTTCGATCCAGCGCGATACGACAGTCCAGCACGAACGGGAGGCGGAGTTGCTCAGCCTCCGCATGGCCGTCGAGCAGGCCGCTAACACGGTGGTGATAACCGATTCCGCCGGAACCATCGAGTATGTGAATCCGGCGTTTGAAAAATCCACCGGATACAGCGTCACGGAGGCCCTGGGAAGGAACCCGAGCTTTCTCCAAAGCGGCGAGCAGAGCCGTGAATTCTACCGTGAGCTCTGGGCGGTGCTCCGTGACGGGCGTGTGTGGAGCGGGCTTTTCCATAACCGGAAAAAGGATGGCTCGCTGTATTGGGAGTCGGCAACGATTTCGCCGGTGACGGACTCGCGGGGAAAGGTGATCCGCTACATCGCGGTCAAGGAGGATATTACTGCAAGAATTAAGGCGGAGGAACAACTGCGCATTGCCCGGGACCAGTTCAAGGCGGTCCTTGATACCGACCCGAACTACATTTTTGTCAAAGACTACGATGGCCGCTTTCTCATGGTGAACGAGGCTGTTGCTGCGCTGTTCAAACTTTCCCCAGAGGAGGTGGTTGGCAAGACGGACGAGTGCTATGGGGCAACGGAGGAGCAAGTCATTGCTTACCGGGAAGCGGACCGGAGGGTCATCGAGACAGGCGTGCCCGTCCACATCGCAGAAGAAAAGGTCCTCAGAAAGGATGGCAGCACCGGTTGGTTTCAAACGATAAAGATCCCGTTTTCGCTTCCTGGCGAGAGCCGTCCTGCGGTCCTGGGAGTCAGTATCGACATTACGGCCAGCAAATCCGCCAAGGAGGAGGCCTTCGCTGTCCAGCAGAGGCTTTCCAGTGCCCTTGCGGAACTGCATCGCAGTGAACGCTTGCTGAAGCAGGCCGGCGAGGTTGCGAGAGTGGGCGGCTGGGAGCTCAACCTTCAGACGATGGAACTGGACTGGTCGGAGGAAACCCGGCGGATCCACGAAGTGCCAACAGACTTTCATCCGGACCTCGAGCAGGCTCTCAGTTTTTTTCAGCCCGAGGGGAGAGACGCGCTTCGCGATGCCGTCGGGAAGTGCATTTCCGAAGGAAAGTCTTTTGACATGGAGCTGCCATTTGCCACAGCAGGCGGGCGGCTTATCTGGGTTCGCATGGTTGGGCAACTGCACCGGGAGAACGGCCTCGGAACACGCGTCTTCGGGGCGTTTCAAGATATCACGGAGCGGCGTCTTGCATCGGAGGCCCTGAAGGAGAAGACGGTTTTTCTCAGCACACTCCTGGATGCGATTCCATCGCCCACGTATTATAAGGATATCCAGGGACGATATCTGGGGGTGAACAAAGCATTTGAGGACGCCTTCGGTCACATGCCGTCCGAACTCCTCGGGAAGACCGTTTTCGACATCATGCCCCCGCACCTGGCAAAGTATGTTGAGCAGAAGGATCGGGAACTGCTCGCCAACCCGGGCATGCAGGTTTACGAGGCTCGGATTCAGGATGCCTCCGGGCACGTCCGCGAGGTCATCATGCAGAAGGCCACCTTCACCGACGCGGAGGGGAGGATTGCCGGCTTGGTGGGGACAAACCTGGACATCACCGACAGGAAAAAGGCGGAGGACGCACTCAAAAAAGAGCGGCAGATGCTGACGAATATCATCGAAGGCACACAGCTCGGAACATGGGAGTGGAATGTGCAGACCGGCGAGACGGTTTTTAACGAGAGGTGGGCCGGCATCTGTGGGTATACGCTGGACGAGCTATTTCCCACCTCGTTTCAAACATGGTGTGACCTTGTCCACCCCGAGGATCTCGTCCGTTGTCGTGCATTGCTGGAACAGCATTTCCGGGGGGATCTGGCGGGTTACTCCACTGTTTTCCGGATGCGCCACAAAGCTGGCCGATGGGTTTGGGTGAGGGTGAGCGGGCGCCTGATCAGCCGCACGACCTCCGGGCAACCGCTGATGATGTATGGCACTCATACCGATATTACCGACGAGAAGTTGCGTGAGGAAGAACTGGAGGAGACCAACAGGAAGCTCAAGGAGGCCAGTGCCAGGGCGGAGGCGGCCAGTCGGGCCAAAGGCGAGTTCCTGGCGAACATGAGCCACGAGATCCGCACGCCGCTAAACGCGATCATCGGAATGAGCGAGCTTCTTGAGCACGATCCCGCCGGCCCCGGGGCCAACGAATACATCGAGACGATCCGGACAAGTGGCGACGCGCTTCTGGCAGTTATCAGCGACGTGCTGGATTTCTCGAAGATCGAGGCCAACCAGCTCAAACTGGAGCGCCTTCCCGTCATGCTGCGGCCATGTGTTGAATCGGTCATAAATATTATTTCCATTCCCGCAGCCAATAAGGGACTCGCTGTCCGGTTCAATGTTACGGACGATGTTCCTGCTGCGATCATCGGGGACATCACAAGGCTTCGGCAGATTCTTGTGAACCTGCTCAGCAACGCGGTGAAGTTCACCCATTCTGGTGAGGTTGTCGTCTCGATGTCGATGTGCTCACGCGCCGGCGGGGGACGCTGGTTGCGGGTTTCAGTGAGGGACACCGGCATAGGAATTCCCTCCTCGCAGCTGGAAAGCATTTTCAACAGCTTCAGCCAGGTGGATGCGTCCACGACCCGGCGATACGGCGGAACCGGGCTCGGCTTGGCCATCTCTCAGAGGCTGGTCAAGCTCATGAACGGCCATATCCGCGTAGACTCCGAAACCGGAAAGGGCTCGGACTTCCAGTTCGAAATCCCTGTTGAGACCGCCGTGCCACAGGATGATAGCGCGCTGGAGGTGACTTTTTCAGGGGTGCAGGAGGGGTTTGCGGCAAAATGGCCACTGAGGATTCTTGTCGCCGAGGATAACATGGTGAACCAGCGGCTTGTTGGCCTGATGCTGAAGCGGCTTGGTTATGAAGCCCGGTTTGCCTCGAATGGCCTTGAGGTGATCGAGGAGCTCAAGTCGGAGCGTTGTGATTTGATTCTTTTGGATGTGCAAATGCCGGAGATGGACGGCATCGAGGTCGCGAGGGAAATCTGCCGCATGTTTGAGAAGTCTGTCCGTCCAAAGATGATTGCGCTGACAGCGAATGCGCTCGATGGGGATCGTGAAATCTGCCTTGCGGCCGGCATGGACGGCTACCTCAGCAAGCCAGTCCGGAGCGCTCAGCTCATTCAGGCGATCGAGGCCATTTGCACCGGGCAGCTGTCTGCTTAGAGGTCCTCGTCGCAGTGGGAGCCTTCCACCGTGCAGCCTTCCCGAACAATGCAGCGCTCGAGCCTCGCACCAGACTCGATGTGCGCATTTTCCCAGATGATGGAGTCCTTGATGACCGCCCCGGTGCCAACAACCGTTCCGGGGCCAATCGCGACGGTGCCCTCGAGACGCGCATCGCGGTGAACCTGTGCGGATGAGTGAACGGGCGACGGCCAGCCGGGCTCCGTGTGGCTTGGGCGGCTGGAGCCGCTAGCGAGTAGGTGGTGAGCGTCCATATACGCATTGCGAGTTCCAAGGTCGATCCAGAGCCCCTCATCGATGACAACCGCTCCGATTCCGCCGCCGGATCTCAGGATATCCAGATAGACCGGGATGATGGAAACGGGCCCGCCGTCAGGGATCCGCGCGAAGATTTCAGGCGATAGGATGCTGATGCCCGAGAAGAGAAAAGCCGGATCAGTGTGTCCGCCGAGCGCTCCTCTGATATCGGTGACCATTCCAGTGGACCGGTTGCACTGAATTTGGAGCGGGCCGCCGGAAGATCGCAGTGCGAGCGTGGCAATATGGCCGCCTGCCTGGTGCGCCTCAATGAGCGGTGTCAGCGGAAAATCTGCCAAAACGTCTCCATTGTAGACGATGAAGGAGTCCGAACCGGCGACAAGGCCCTCGATATTTTTAATCCCTCCACCGGTATCAAGCAGGATCGGTTCGTGGCGGAGCGTGACGCTGCGCCCGCAATAGACGGCGCTGCCGCCGGCAGCACCCAGCAGACGCTCGTAGGCTACCGGGCAGTGGTGCGTATTCACAATGAAGGACTCAACCCCGCTGGCGGTCAGGTGGTCGAAGGCGAATGTGATGAGTGGCTTGTGGTAGAGCGGCACAAGTGGCTTGGGCCGCGTTTCGGTGAGGGAGCGCAGCCTCGTGCCAAGGCCGGCGCCAAGCACAAAGGCCCTGGTCGGTGGAGTGCTCACTGGAAGCCCTCCGAGGCCAGCCTGAGGATCGCATCGGCCGCGCAGGCTGCCCCAAACCCGTTGTCGATGTTGACAACGGTAACCCTGCTGCTGCAACTCGTCAGCATTCCGAGCAAAGCGGACAGCCCGCCGAGATTGGCTCCATACCCGATACTTGTGGGCACAGCAATGACCGGCCGGTCGACAAGTCCGGCCACGACACTCGGGAGGGCGCCCTCCATCCCGGCCACAACAATCAGGACCCCGCAGGCATGCAGGCGATCCTCGACAGCGAGCAGCCTGTGGAGACCCGCCACGCCGACGTCCGTGATGCGATCAACCTTCTGGCCGAAGGCCGCAAGTGTCACTGCGGCTTCGTCCGCAACCGGTAAATCGCTCGTCCCCGCACATACCACGGCGGCCGCAAGCGGCGAGCGGGATTTCGCACATTCGGAAATGGTGATGCAGCGAGCGCGCTCGTGCCAGACTGCCTCCGGGAAGAGCCCTTCAACCGCCAGATAATGCGAGTCTTTGGCTCGCGTGGCGAGGACCGGCTGTCCAGCCTCGCGCAGGCGCTGCGCGATTGCAGCCACTTCCTCCGGCAGCTTGCCATCGCAAAAGATGGTTTCCGGCCGCCCGCACCGCGCCTCACGCTCAAGATCGACCCGTGCAAAGTCAGTGCTCATCGCGAAACAGATAGCGCATCGGCACCATGTCACTTTCGACGAACCCGTGGTTGAGATAGAACCTCCGCGAGTTACTCGGGCGGTCGGTGAGCAGAGTGATGCGGAGGAAGTTTTTTTTCCGGGCAAAATCGATCGCATAAGCAACGAGTTGCGAACCGTAGCCCTGCCCGCGGTGTTCCCGGCGGATGACGAGATCCTCCAGCAGGAGCACAAACCCGCCTTCCGCTGTGCTGATCGTGATCAAGAGGTTGATCATCCCGATGATCTTGTGCTCGCTTCGAATCACGAAGATACGTCCCCGTGATGGTTGCTCCAGAATCAGGCGCAGGCCACGGAGTTGCTTTTCGCTGTTTGGCGTGAAGTCCGCCTCCTGAGAAAACAAGTCATGAAGCAACTCGGTCAGTTCGGACAAATCATCCAGAGTGGCGGGTTCAATTCTCAGGTCAGGCATGGTGGCGATTCTATCCCATATAATGAACGGGGAAGCAATCCATGAACCGCTGGCCACGCGGGTTTTTTCGGCAACGGGCTGGGGCCCTCTACCTCCCGAACTTCCGCTGCAGTTCTGAAAACGACCACTGGATCATTGTCGGGCGCCCGTGTGGGCAGGCGTAGGGCAAATCACAGCGAAGGAGTTCGTCGACAAGACGGCGGGAGGACTCCTCGTTGAAATGAGTGGCGTCCGGGACGGCGAGGCGGGTCACCGAGCGGATCAGGTCATCCATCCCCGTGGCACCGCCCAGCGATCCGGTGGACCTCAGCATCCTGCACAGCTCCAGGAG
>Ga0209398_1000051_pt1 | contig 98945 bp, 83 predicted proteins | sample AshMeaBigSpring_FD_184125 | JGI IMG/M metagenome (GOLD analysis project Ga0209398, IMG submission 184125) | Groundwater microbial communities from Big Spring, Nevada to study Microbial Dark Matter (Phase II) - Ash Meadows Big Spring (SPAdes)... | ecosystem: Environmental > Aquatic > Deep...
GACCCCGAGATTACAAATCACGTGCTCTGGCCAACTGAGCTAAAGAGGCAAGTGGATAAGCCCCCTGTATCGCACCGCTACAACCTACTACCCTTGCTGCGGTCAAGCCCTGGGGGAGTTTGCAGGGAGCTGGTCGTACAGGACTTATCCGGGTGCAAAAGTAATGCTTTTTGTGCGTTCATACAAGTGTTTTGGCAATATTGTAGTTGTTTTTTTTGAAACTGCCTGATTGTAAATAATATAAATAATTCGGAATAATAAATTGATATGTTTTATTTTTACTTTTTGACCCCCAACCCCCAACTGGGGGCAAAGACATATTCTCTAAAAAGGATATGAAAAATTGAAAAGATACTGCGTCTTTTAGCCCCCAGTAGGGGGTTGGGGGTCATATTAAAAATATATCATTTAATATTATCTTCTACTTATATTTTTTTGTTGATAAATATTTTCAGTTTAATATTGACTGCATTTGTTTTGTTTGTATCTTTGCAGCCGCATTGGTTCACTATGGTTTTTCAACCTAAAGTGATGAAAAGGGAATCAGGTGTAAGTCCTGAACAGTCCCGCTGCTGTAAACTCTAAGCCCCTCCAAACCTCCCCAATAGGGAGGCTTAAGAGAAAGGATACGTATTGAACAATACTTTTGCCACTGGTTCGAAAGATAGAGAGTAGTAAAGTGAGAAATTAGGAAATTAAGTTAAAAACCTTTTAGCATTCAACCAATTTCTCAATCAACTAATTTTCTTATTCTCCAAAAATCGGGAAGGCGTTCAACTACGGGAGTAAGTCAGAAGACCTGCCATGCAATAATTCGTTTTACAGCTTTCGAGGACAAAGCTAAAAACCAATACTGCATCCGTGAGTTATTTTTGTTGGATATCAGCATTATTGATTTTACTTTTTTTCTTGCAAGCTATTTGATTTTAAAAAAACAAATAGCATGTTTTTATTTTTGCATAACAAAAAAACGGTTTTCACAACTTTTATTGTGGTGTGCTTTTTACAGTTGTCACTGGCTGATGAAAAAGTAGATACCACTCGCATTTATTCTATTCGCGAAGTTACAGTAACCGAAAAATATCATAATGTCGAAGTTCGCTCGGCAGCGCCGCTTCAGATACTTACTACTAAGCAAATTGAAAAATTGAACGCCTTGCAGGTGTCGGATGCTGTTAAGTTTTTTTCGGGCGTTTCAGTCAAAGATTATGGCGGCATTGGTGGGCTGAAAACCGTTTCGGTACGTAGCCTTGGTGCTGCACATACGGCTGTGAGCTACGATGGCATTGCACTTACCGACTGCCAAACCGGGCAAATTGATATTGGACGGTTTTCGCTCGATAATGTAATGATGCTGTCGCTCAACAACGGACAAAGCGATAATATTTTTCAGCCGGCACGCCTTTTTGCTGCTTCGTCGGTTTTAAACATTCGCACTATCACGCCTGTTTTTGATGGCAACAAACTGCTCAATGGAAAAATTTCGTTGAAAGCCGGTTCGTTTGGTTTGCTTAATCCGGCATTTATCCTGCAACGAAAAATTAACTCCCGATTTTCAACATCATTCAGCGGTGAGTGGCTGTCGGCAAACGGCGATTATCCTTATCTGCTGCAACATAGCTATTTGGGCGATGGAACTACTACCCGAGAAATTCGCAAAAACTCGGATGTGCAAAATCTTCGCTTAGAGGGTGCTTTGTATGCCAACTTTTCCGAAAACGAATCGGGATATATCAAGGCGTATTTCTATAATTCGGAACGTGGACTGCCCGGAGGTACCATTTTGTACAACGAAGGTGCATTTACTTCGCAGCGCTTACGCGACAATACTTTTTTCACGCAGGCACATTATCAAAAAGATTTTTCGAAACTTGTATCCATGCAGTTAAATGCAAAGTACCATCATGGGTATATTCATTACACGGATACAGTAGTGCAAAATGCTGTTGGCTACGAAGAAAGTGAATTTCGGCAAAACGAATATTATGCTTCGTTGGCAGTGTTGTACAAGGCTTTCAGGCAACTTTCATTTTCGGTTTCGAGCGATGCATCGGTAAATAATATGCTGGCTGCTTTCGAAAATAAGGCGCTAACCGAAAGTTTTGCCAATCCGGTGCGTTATAGTCTGTTCACTTCATTTGCGGCAAAATATGCAAGCAACCATCTGATGGCTACGGCAAGTTTACTGTCGACTTTGGTAGCCGAATACACTAAATCGGATGGATTTGCTGACTCGCGTAACCGATTATCGCCCTATGTGAGCCTGCTGTATAAACCATTCGATAAATCCGATTTTAGGCTGAGGGCTTTTTATAAAAATACGTTCCGACTGCCTACTTTCAACGATTTGTATTATGCCCGTATCGGCAATGATGCTTTACGTCCCGAAACAACCAATCAGTTTAATGTGGGTGTAACCTATTCGGTTTCGCCTGCAAAATGGCTTCCTTTTATCTCGGTTACAGCCGATATGTATCAAAATAATGTAACCGACAAAATTGTGGCTATGCCTACCAAAAACCTTTTTAAATGGACTATGGTAAATGTGGGCAAGGTGCAAATTACGGGTATCGATTTCACTGCCGAAGCTGCGGTGCGTGCTACCAGCAAAGTTGGTGTTGTGGTGGGAGGCACTTATACCTATCAGCGGGCTTTGGATGTTACCGAAGCAGCAAGCAATACCTACGGACATCAAATTCCGTATACACCACGTGTTTCGGGTTCGGGCAAATTTGCAGTGGAAACTTCATGGGTTGATGTGGCTTACTCCATGCTGTGGTCGGGCAAAAGGTATGCGCTTTTTCAAAATTATGCCGAAAATCGACTGCCCGGATATGCCGATCACAGCATTTCGGCTTCGCACAGTTTTAAATGGAAACAAAAGATACTTTCGCTGAATGTGGAAGTTTTGAATTTATTAAATGAGAATTATGCCATTGTAAAATGGTTTCCAATGCCGGGCAGATCGGTACGAGGAACGGTGGGGGTGAGGTTTTAGACCTAACCCCGACCCTTCCCAAAGGGAAGGGAGTGAGCGTAGAATTGAGATTATTGCATTAATAGAGTTTGTTTAAAAAAATAATAAAGATTTTTATGCTTTGCAAAAAGCTGATTAATTGCTATTTCCCTCCCTTTTGGGGAGGGTTAGGGTGGGGTGGTTTATTTAAAATGAATTATTGATGATGAAATTATATAAGAAATTATTAAAGCCTTTAATGTTTGTAAAAATGCCTGTACTACGCGTTTTTCCCTCTCCTTTGGAGAGGGTTAGGGTGAGGTTTTTTCTTTTAGGGTGGGGTGTTTTGCTGTTTCTCGTTTCGTGCGACGACATGGCAGATAAACCCAAATCGGTAAATTCGGGCATAAATAATGAGCCTACGCAGCTTTATATACTTTCGGAAGGGCTTTTTAATCTGAATAACAGTACGCTGGCTACTTACAATTTGACGAATCAAACACTTGTGCCCGATTTATTTCTGGCAGTAAACAAACGCGGACTGGGCGATACGGCAAACGATATGGGCATGTATGGTTCCAAACTGTATGTGGTAGTCAATGTGTCGAGTCAGGTGGAAGTGTTAGATGCTGTAACAGGTAAATCGTTGAAACGCATTGCTATGTTCGATTCCAGGGGTGCGGCACGCGAACCGAGATTTGTGGATTTTCACAATGGGAAAGCCTACGTATGTTCCTTTGATGGCTCGGTAGTGAAAATTGATACGGCGACTTTGCAAATTGAAGCTACGATGCAATGTGGCAAAAATCCGGATGGAATTTGTGTGGCACGTAATAAATTATATGTTTCAAACTCGGGCGGACTGAATTTTCCAAACTACGATAATACGGTTTCGGTCATTGATTTAGCAACATTCGCCGAACTGAAAAAAATTACAGTAGGAATGAATCCTGGCAAGCTATTGGCTGATAGTGAGGGTGATGTGTATGTGGTGTCGCGGGGCGACTATGGAGGAATTCCGGCAAAACTGCAGCGGATTAGCTCTTCGGCCGATGAGTTGGTCGAAAGCTTTGAAACGATTCATGTGCAAAATTTTTGTATTCAGAATGATACAGCATATATGTATGTGTCCGGGAATCAGAATTCATACTATAAAGTTTTCGATTGTAAAACGGAGAAAATAATTTCGGAGAATTTTATTGCCGACAATACAAAAATTAGTACTCCTTTTGGCATTGATATAAACCCTGTAAATGGCGACGTGTATATTACAGATGCAAAGTCCTATACCGTATGGGGCGATGTGTTTTGCTTTGATAAAACAGGAAAGCTTAAATTTAAATTGCAGGAAATAGGATTAAATCCTAAAAAAATACTTTTTAAATAGCTACAGGCTGAATAGTAGCCTCAATACTATTGCTTATTGATTTTCGAAACAAAAACAGCGACTCTGTGAAGAATCGCTGTTTTGCTGTTTGCTAAAAAGCAAAACCGCATTGTTGTTGTTGAGAAAACTCCTATTAAATAGGATTTGAGGAGTACATTTTCGTTGTAATCTGCCGTCCACAATTGGATACCCGAAGGCGCAGCCCGCCATTAAAAACATACCTTGCTCGTTAATTTTGTAGTGTTGAGTTTTCCAATCTCTTAACAATGCGGTAGCTTTTAGTACTGCAAATATAACGCATTCTGTTTAATATTGTCATTCTAAATCAAAAAAAAAGAGTTAAATTTTCAAATTACGTGGTTTTATTTTTGTATTTAAATGATTATCAGAATACTAATTTATTTTAACTTGTTTATTGTCGATGAGATATTTTAATCAGGTTTAAATCTGTTTAATAATTAAATATAATACAGATAAAGCATAGATATAACTCTTATAAAGCTCATATAAAGCACAGTTTTAGAATAGAGTTATATCATAGTTTTATAATCATTTTATATATCTTTGTGGAGCAAAATTAATAATAATTCAGGTATTGAGTAATTAGGAAAATGAGATAATATGTTAGCCCATTTCTAATTTCTAATTTCTAATTTCTAATTTCTAACTTTAAAGCCATGGCACAAGTCAAAGGAATTCTACAAGTAACAGGCGGACTAAAAGGTTTGGCAGGCTATGCCAGCGTAAAAATCTTGATAAAAGAGGACATGTAGTGTTGTCCATTATTTATTTCCCGTCGCCAACTGTTGTTGCAATTGGGGAGTTTATCGCACGACGGGTGTTGAGGCGCTTAGCACTGCCGTCGCGTAAATGATAATGTTACGAATACCGGTAGGGCGGCGGAATGTTTCCCCTTTATTATTTTGTCATCCCTCAGCGAAGCAAGGGATCTAATTCTCATGTTTGGAATTTATTTCAAAAATTAATTGTATTTTTGAAGTATAATTCGGTTTGCTTTCTTTTGGTGAATGTTGTCCTACATTATTTGCTATCGAAAAGTACAAGTATAACCTAAAAGCGAAAAATTTCGTGCGGGTTTGTCAATCGAAATTGAAGAAGAAAAGTTAGGGGTTGGTAGATAACAAAACCCTGTAGCATGAATTTCTTCAGCGGCAATCGGGAATAAGATGGTGCATAGAAAAATACATTGAAATTTTAGACCAATAAAAAAATGCAAACAAAAAATATACTACTTTTTAATCCTGTTGGGAAAAATGCGAAAGTAAGTGTTTACTTTAATGATGGTACGTTTTGGCTAACTCAAAAGGCTATGGCGGAGCTGTTTGGGGTAAATGTGCCGGCAGTAAGTAAGCATTTAAAAAATATTTTCGAAACAGGAGAACTTGATTCTATTTCAGTTGTTTCCAAAATGGAAACAACTGCCTCGGATGGAAAGAATTACGAAACTACTTTTTATCGTCTCGAAGCCATACTTGCCGTTGGGTATCGTGTTAACTCATCACAGGCTACAGAGTTTAGAAAATGGGCAACCCAAACACTAAATGAGTTTATTATCAAAGGTTTTGTGATGGACGATGAGCGGTTGAAACAAGGTAAAAGTTTCGGGCAGGATTATTTTGATGAGTTACTCGAACGTATCCGCGAGATACGTGCAAGCGAACGCCGTTTTTATCAGAAAATAACGGATATATACGCTCTGAGTACCGATTATGATAAGAACAGTCAGCAAACAAAAGATTTCTTTGCGGCAGTACAGAATAAGTTGCATTGGGCTATTACAGGTCAAACAGCTGCTGAAATAATTTATACCGAAGCCGATGCTGCCAAATTGTATATGGGTCTGAAGACATGGAAAGCAGCTCCTGATGGTAAAATTCTGAAATCTGACGTGATTGTCGCAAAAAATTATTTATCTCACCAGCATGTGGCTGAGCTTAATCGTATCGTTTCGGCTTATCTGGATTTGGCTGAAAACAATGCTCAGCGAGGAATAGCCTTTAATATGCAGCAATGGGTGAAATTTATGGATGGTTTTCTGGAATTATCCAATTATCCTATTTTAACAGACAAAGGCAAAGTAAGTATGCTGGAAGCAAAACTGAAAGCCGAACAGGAATATGATAGGTTTCGTGTGATTCAGGACAGAAACTATGAAAGCGATTTTGATAAGGAAATTCAAAAATTATCGTAAAAAATGTTATGAAAAGATTTAATCTCGCCTTTCTAAGTTTTCTTTTTGTTTCCTTAAGCCTCTACGCTCAATCCTTCGAAATCGCTACTTTTAATATCCAGAATTTTGGGCAAAGCAAATTGGCGAAAACGGATGTGGTGGATACATTGGCTACAATAGTGCGGCAGTTTGATATAGTGGCGGTACAGGAAATTTCAGACATATCCAATCGCACTGCTCCCGCATTTCTGAAAGTGGTAAATGCAAACGGTGCCCGCTATAAGTTGAGTTGCAGTGCCCGCACAGGGCGTGAACCGGATGACGTAAAAAGTGCCGAGCAATATGCGTTTTATTACGATAGCCGAACGGTTTCGTTAACCGACGCAGCCTTATATCCGGATGTGAATGATGATTTTCAGCGGGAGCCTTACGTGGCTTCATTTACCCGCAAATCCGATAGTTTGAATTTTGTGGTATGCACCATACACACCGCTCCTGCACAAGCAGTGGCTGAAATTGCAGCATTGGCCAAAGTGGCAAAATGGATACCTACACACTTTAAGAATGCCAAACGGATTATTTTCTGTGGCGATTTTAATGCCTCGTGTTCGTATGCTTCGCCTACTGAAATACAGGCTCTTGCCATTCACAAATCGCCTTACTACTGGGTAGTGCCTGACGATGCCGATACCAACCTGGCAAAAAGTGCCTGTGCTTATGACAGGTTTGTGATAACTGAGAATCTTCGGTCGTATATTGGCGGCTGGGAGGTGTATCGGGCTTTTAAAAGTAAAAAGGTTTCGGATCACTGGCCGGTGGTTTTGAAGTTAGAGAAAAGAAAATAAGAAAATAAGGTTGCAGGTGAGGTGAATTTTGAATTGCAAAAAGAATCCGAAAGAATTTTCTGTGGCTTTTTTGGTTGATGAACCATTAATTTACAGCAATCTGTTGACAACAGTAAGTTACTTTCTAAATATTTATTTCAGAAAAGCTACAATTTATTTTCTTAATTCAATGTAAAACTGTATTTTTGTAATCAATTTACCGTAAATATGACAAATAAGTATGATGAATTAATCAACGCATTCGAAACGAAGCTGCGAAAACTTATTTCGGAGTACGAGTCATTACGGGAACAAAACGAACAGTTGAAAGCAGTATTGGAGCGAAAGCAAGAAGATTTAATGCTGGCTCATCAACAGATTCTTGAAATCCGAAGCAGTTACGATCGATTGCGTGTAGCCCGAAATTTGGGCTCGACCGATGAGGAACGTATAGAATCGAAACGACGCATCAATAAAATTGTGCGTGAAATTGATAGGTGTTTGGCGCTTTTGAATGAATAGAGCGATGGAAGAAGTAGAATGGAGCGAAAAGGAATTTAAGATACATATTCTCATTAATGGAGTACGTTTGCCTTTAACGGTGAAACACAAAGATGAGGAAATATATCGCACGGCTGAAAGGATTGTGGTAAAATTTATTAATGATTACCAGAAAATTTACAGTCAGAAATCGTACAGCGAAATTTTAACGTACGTAGCTTTTAGGTTAGCTGTAGCGCTAACCAAACAAGACTCAAGCGAGAATGTAGCTCCTTTGGCTGAGCGCATAAAAAAGCTCGATGATGAATTAAAAGCTTTATTGGCCTCATAATAAAACATTTATATTGATTTTACGCATATCGCAAAATAACTGAATCAACTTTTTGGGGTTGATTGTGTTGTTTTACGAAATGCGTTTTTTTTTTAATACAATGATAAAACGATATATTTAATTTCATAATTCATAATTTCATAATTCATAATTAAACATGCTTACTATACTAATTGGAGTGGTTGCGTTTGTTGTTGGCTCGGGAGGCAGTTACCTGCTTCTGGGGGTACTCAACAAAAAAGCAATGCGCGAAGCAGAGGCAGAAGCCGAACTGCTCAAAAAGAATAAATTAATTGAGGCAAAAGAGAAATTTATTGCTCTTAAGGTAGAACACGAACAGCAAGTTGCTCAACGCAACGAAAAAGTGCAGGAGCGCGAAGTACGTGTTCAGCAGCGCGAAATGCAGTTGAACCAGAAACAAGGCGAAATGCAACGCAAAATGAATGAGGCTGATGCTTTACGCGAAACACACGAACAGCAACTTGCCATTATCGAACACAAGAAAAAAGAATTGGAAACGCTTACCAAAAGCGCTCAGGATCAATTGGAAGCCATTTCGGGGTTGAGTGTGGAGCAAGCTAAAGCGCAATTGGTGGAAGCGTTGAAAGATGAGGCAAAAACCAATGCCATGTCGTACATCAACGACATTATGGAAGAGGCTAAAATGACTGCTAATAAAGAAGCCAAGAAAATCGTGGTACAAAGCATTCAGCGTGTAGCTACCGAAGCGGCTATCGAAAATTCCGTTACTGTTTTCCATATTGATTCCGACGAAATTAAAGGACGCATTATCGGACGTGAAGGTCGTAATATTCGTGCACTCGAAGCAGCCACCGGAGTTGAAATTATTGTGGACGATACGCCCGAAGCTATTGTGCTTTCGGCATTCGACCCGGTTCGTCGTGAAATTGCCCGCTTGTCGTTGCACCAGTTGGTTACCGATGGTCGTATTCACCCTGCCCGTATTGAGGAGGTTGTAAACAAAGTTCGCAAACAGGTAGAGGAGGAAATTGTTGAAATAGGCAAACGTACTACCATCGATTTGGGTGTGCATGGTTTGCATCCCGAATTAATCCGAATGGTGGGTAAAATGAAATACCGCTCATCGTATGGTCAGAACTTGCTCCAACACTCACGCGAAGTGGCAAATCTTTGTGCTACAATGGCTTCGGAGTTAGGTTTAAATCCCAAAAAAGCAAAACGCGCCGGACTGCTCCACGATATTGGTAAGGTACCCGATGACGAACCGGAATTGCCACACGCATTACTTGGTATGCGTTTAGCTGAGAAATACAAAGAAAAACCGGATATTTGTAACGCCATTGGTGCGCACCACGATGAAGTGGAAATGGAAACCTTGTTAGCACCAATTGTTCAGGTTTGCGACGCCATTTCTGGTGCCCGTCCGGGTGCTCGCCGCGAAATTGTGGAAGCATACATTAAACGTTTGAACGACCTTGAAAACATGGCGCTTTCGTATCCGGGAGTAATGAAAACTTATGCAATTCAGGCTGGTCGTGAATTACGCGTGATTGTGGGTGCAGATAAGATTGACGATAAAGAAACCGAATTGCTTTCGTTTGATTTAGCCAAAAAGATTCAGGATGAGATGACTTATCCGGGACAGGTGAAAATTACTGTAATTCGCGAAACGCGCGCAGTGAGTTACGCAAAATAACTTTTTTGAAATAAACGATTTTTTTACGAAAAATAGAAATTGAATAATGTTTAAAGGGCAGTTAACAATGTTTGGCTGCCCTTTTTTTATTCTTTATTTTTTTGTATTTTTGCAGTATAAATAAATTGAATAATTACGAATGAATAACATCCGCAATTTTTGCATTATTGCCCATATTGACCATGGCAAAAGCACCCTGGCCGATCGCTTATTAGAATTTACCAATACGGTAGCCGGCAAAGAAATGCAGGCGCAGGTACTCGATAATATGGATCTGGAGCGTGAGCGTGGTATAACTATAAAAAGTCACGCCATACAAATGAATTACAGGTTGAATGGCGACGATTATATTTTTAATCTGATTGATACCCCGGGACATGTCGATTTTTCGTACGAAGTTTCGCGTTCCATTGCAGCCTGCGAAGGTGCATTACTCATCGTAGATGCAACTCAGGGTATTCAGGCTCAAACAATTTCGAACCTGTATATGGCCATTGAACATGATTTGGAAATTATTCCGGTGATGAATAAAATGGACATGGATAATGCAATGCCGGAAGAAGTTGAGGATCAAATAGTAGATTTGATTGGCTGCAAGCCCGAAGAAATTATTCGTGCAAGTGGCAAAACTGGCATGGGCATCCCCGAAATTTTACAAGCTATTGTTGAGCGCATACCTGCACCGGTAGGAGATCCCGAAGCCCCATTGCAATGTTTGATTTTCGATTCGGTTTTTAATTCGTTCAGAGGAATTATTGCTTATTTCAAAATTGTAAATGGTACCATTAAAAAGAACGATTTTGTAAAATTTGTAAATACCGAAAAAGAATATTATGCCGACGAAATAGGCGTTCTGAAATTGGATATGATGCCTACACAACAGCTCAGTGCCGGTAATGTAGGTTATATTATTTCAGGAATAAAAACTTCGAAAGAGGTGAAGGTGGGTGATACGATTACCCACGTAAAACGTCCGTGCGAAAGTCAGATTGAAGGTTTTGAAGAGGTGAAGCCTATGGTATTTGCCGGTGTTTATCCTATTGATACCGATGATTTTGAAGATTTACGTGCGTCGATGGAAAAACTACAGTTGAATGATGCTTCGCTTACTTTCGAAGCAGAATCGTCGGCAGCTTTGGGGTTTGGTTTTCGCTGTGGTTTTTTAGGAATGTTGCACATGGAAATTATTCAGGAGCGATTGGACCGTGAGTTCGATATGAATGTAATTACCACAGTGCCAAACGTTTCGTACAGGGTTCATACGGTTAAAGGCGATTTGCTCGAAGTGCACAATCCATCCGGATTGCCCGATATTATGGCCATTGATAAAATTGAAGAACCTTATATCAGAGCATCAATCATTACCCGAACCGATTATATTGGTCAGATAATGACACTTTGTTTGGGTAAAAGGGGCGAATTAATCAAACAAAATTATATTTCCGGAAATCGCATGGAGTTGATTTACGATTTGCCTTTGGGCGAGATTGTATTTGACTTTTACGACCGTCTGAAAAGTATTTCAAAAGGATACGCTTCCTTCGACTATCATACTAACGGTTTCCGTGAATCAAAACTTGTAAAACTTGATATATTATTAAATGGTGAATCGGTTGATGCGTTATCGTGTCTGATACATTTTGATAATGCTGTTCCAATGGGTCGTCGTATGTGCGAAAAGCTAAAAGAACTTATTCCGCGTCAGCAGTTTGATATTGCTATTCAAGCTGCAATAGGTGCCAAAATTATTTCGCGCGAAACCATTAAAGCGGTGCGTAAAGACGTTACAGCCAAATGTTATGGTGGTGATATTACCCGCAAACGAAAACTTCTCGAGAAACAGAAGAAGGGTAAAAAGCGCATGAAGCAAATTGGCAATGTAGAGGTTCCTCAGAAGGCATTTTTAGAGGTGCTGAAATTGGATTAAAAATTTAATTGTAACAATGTGTGAACAATTTTAACGTTGTACATGTTATAGCTAAGTTTTATTTAATAACGGTTATTTTTAACTGTTTTCAATTTTAAAATAACAAACTAATAAATACATAAAAATCACTATGTCAGTATTAAAAGGACATATATCCCAAATTATCGGTCCGGTTATCGACGTTTTTTTTAGAATAAATGAAAAAGACCATAAATTACCCGCTATCCACGATGCACTCAGCATAACCCGCGACAATGGCAAAAAAATAATAATCGAAGTTCAGCAACACATTGGCGAAAATACAGTTCGTTGTGTGGCCATGGATTCGACCGATGGTTTGTGTCGTGGTTTGAATGTTGAATGGCTCGGTTCTCCAATATCCATGCCCGTTGGCGATCAGGTAAAAGGCCGGTTGATGAATGTGGTTGGCGACTCCATAGATGGTATGAAAGCGCTTGACAAAAAAGGAGCGTATCCTATACACCGTGAACCACCAAAATTTGAGGATTTAACTACCAGCGAACATGTACTAACTACCGGAATTAAGGTTATTGACTTGCTTGAGCCTTATGTGAAAGGTGGAAAAATCGGTTTGTTTGGAGGTGCCGGAGTTGGTAAAACAGTATTAATCATGGAATTGATTAATAATATTGCCAAAGGACATAGTGGATTTTCGGTGTTTGCCGGTGTGGGCGAACGTACGCGCGAAGGAAACGATTTGTTGCGCGAAATGATAGAATCGGGTGTAATCCGATATGGCGAGGAGTTTAAAAAGGGAATGGAAAAGGGAGAATGGGATTTGTCGAAAGTAGATTACGATGAAGTAGCAAAATCGCAGGCAACCCTTGTTTTCGGGCAGATGAACGAACCACCCGGAGCACGTTCGTCGGTAGCACTTTCGGGTCTTACAGTTGCTGAGTCGTTCCGCGATGGTGGTGGCGAAGGTGGACGTGATATTTTATTTTTTATTGATAATATTTTCCGTTTTACACAGGCAGGTTCTGAAGTTTCGGCATTGTTAGGACGAATGCCGTCGGCAGTAGGGTATCAACCTACACTTGCTACCGAAATGGGAAGAATGCAGGAGCGCATTACTTCGACCAAAAACGGCTCAATTACTTCGGTTCAGGCTGTATATGTACCTGCCGATGACCTTACTGACCCGGCTCCGGCAACAACTTTCTCGCATTTGGATGCAACTACTGTATTGAACCGAAAAATTGCCGAATTGGGTATTTTCCCGGCTGTAGACCCATTAGAATCAACTTCCCGTATTCTGAATCCACAAATTGTGGGAGAAGAACATTACGAAACAGCGCAGCGAGTAAAACAAATACTACAACGCAACAAAGAACTTCAGGATATTATTTCCATTTTGGGTATGGAAGAACTTTCGGACGAAGATCGTTTGACTGTGCAACGTGCCCGTAAGGTGCAACGTTTTCTGTCGCAGCCATTTGCTATGGCAACTCAATTTTCTGGTATTCCCGGCGTTATGGTATCCATCGAAGATACGATAAAAGGATTCAAAATGATTTTGGATGGACAGCTCGATGAATTGCCCGAAATGGCATTTCTGAATGTTGGGACTATCGACGAAGCAATTGCCAAAGGGCACAAATTAATGAAGGAAGCGCGTAAAGCGGCGAAGGAATAATTTTAAATTTGTTTAAATTAATTTGATATGGAACTTACTTTAAATATTAAAGAGCAAGGTAAAATTGCTACATTTCTCAATCTTATCAAAGAAATTGATTACATTGAAATTGTAAATGTAAAAGAAGAGCTCCATGAGTTTTTGAGTGAGCATAAAGAATTGATTGACAAAAGATTAAATCGTATTGAAAGTGGTCAGGCAACGTTTAAAAGTTGGGATTCCATTAAAAAGAAATATGAAGAGAAAGCTGTTTGATATTGAATTGTCAGAAGAGGCAATTGAGGACTTTGATAATTCATATAATTTTTATTACGAAGATAGTTTCAAAGTTGCTGAAACTTTTTTTAAACAAATAGATATTTGTTTTGATGCTATAAAACAAAATCCCACATCTTTTCCTATAGTACACAAAGATGTTAGAAAATATGTAGTAAAAAAGTTTCCTTTTTTGATTTATTATCGGATTGCTAATAGTGTGGTTCAAGTAATAGCTATATTCCATTCAAGTAGAAATCCTGAGATTTGGAATGAAAGAAAATGATTTGTTTAACTTTAATTTTTAAAAAATACTGATTAATGCAACTCGATATTATTTCTCCGCAAAATACCTATTTTTCAGGTGAGGTTCAATTGGTGAGCGTGCCCGGAAAGTCCGGTAGATTTACTATTCTCGAAAATCATGCTCCGATAATTTCGAAGCTCGATAAAGGAATGGTCAGATACAAAACCAATGATAAAGAATGGGAAGTAACGGTTGGAGATGGATTTGTGGATGTAAATAAAAACCGAATTATTGTGTGTGTAGAATCCATTATTAATGACTAAGCAAATTAAACTACTGATAAGTACGGTTGCGTTTTTCACAACCATTTCAGTATTTATTTATACCATATTGAAAGTGTTCAGACCCGAATGGTTACCGGCAAACTTTTGGTTGATACCGTTTTATTACAGTATTTCGTCGGTGCTTTTAAGTTGGTTTGTAGCCAAAGCTTCCACTGATAAGCGTTTTTTATCGCTTCAGGTTTTGTTGGGAGCGAGGTTAATAGTGGTTGTGTTGGGATTGATGTTTTTGTTTGTCGGCTTGTTTTTCGACAGACAACATGCAATACCCTTAACAATTATATATGTTGTTTTTTATGCCTTTTTCTCGGTTATCGAAACCAGGGTTTTAATTGGATTAACAAAAAAGATATAGTTTTTTATCATGAATATATTCCATAATAACAGACTGATTATCATACTTTTTCTATTATTTTTTGTAAATAATGTATTTTTATTTGCCGAAGATAAAAAGGAGAATCATGATGAAACAAAAACTTTCAATCTGAAAGAGATGATTTTTCATCATGTTTTGGATGCTTATGAATGGCATATTATTACAATTGGTGAACACGATTATGCAATACCTTTACCCGTAATTGTAAAAAGTGCCGAAAGGGGATGGTTTGTTTTTTCGTCGGCACGGTTGCATCATGGAAGTAGTTACGAAGGATTTTACATTACTCATGGCGAAAAATACAATGGTAAAATTGTTGAAAAATTAAAATCGGGAGAAGAAGTCCGACCTTTGGATTTATCGTTAACAAAAGATGCATTCGCTATCATACTTTCGGCATTAATTCTGATTATTGTTTTTGTATCGATGGCCAATTCGTACCGCAAAAATCCATTAAAATCGCATAAAGGTTTGTTTGGAGCACTTGAAATGCTTATCATGGCATTGGTAACTGATGTTATCAAACCGAGTATAGGTAAACATTATAAGTCTTATGTCCCTTATTTGCTTACGGCGTTTTTCTTTATTTTTTTAAACGATATATTGGGGTTAATTCCTGTATTTCCGGCAGGAGCTAATGTTACCGGAAATATTGCCGTAACTTTTGTGTTGGCATTCATGACATTTATAATCACAAATGCCACAGCCGGAAAGGAGTATTTTAAAGAAATAGTATGGCCTGATGTACCCTGGTGGTTGAAATTTCCGTTGCCGATTATGCCTTTGGTAGAGATTTTGGGAGTTTTTACAAAACCATTCGCATTAATGGTACGTTTATTCGCTAACATTCTGGCAGGCCACATGATTTTGTTGGTATTAATGGGATTGATATTTATTTTTTATATAGCAATCGGTTCTGTTGCAGCTATGGGTGTGTCGGTGGTTTCTATCTTATTTTCGATATTTATGTTGCTTTTGGATGTATTGGTTGCATTTATACAGGCTTATGTATTTACCATGTTATCAGCATTATTTATTGGTTTGGCTAAAGTGGAGCATCACCCCAAACCATTGACTCAAAACGAAGAATAATTTTTAAATAAAACAATAAAAACGAATAGATTATGTTACTTACAATTTTATTACAAGCAGCAGCTGCTGCCGGATTAGCAAAGTTAGGTGCAGCCATTGGAGCAGGATTAGCTGTTATTGGTGCCGGTATTGGTATTGGTAAAATCGGTGGTCAGGCGATGGATGCCATTGCCCGTCAACCAGAGTCGACAGGCGATATCAGAGCCAATATGATTGTAATTGCCGCTCTTATCGAAGGGGTTGCTTTACTTGCTGTAATTGTTTGTGCTTTAGCAATTTTCTTGTAATATGGAACTGTTTACTCCTGAGGTCGGCCTGATCTTTTGGATGCTGATTCCCTTTCTTGTTGTTCTTTTTATTTTAACAAAATACGGTTTTCCGGTAATTATTAAAATGATAGAAGACAGGAAAGCGTATATCGATGAATCCTTATCGATGGCTGCTAAAGCCCGCACGGAATTACAACAGGTGAAGGCTGAAGGTGAGCAAATAATTGCCGATGCTCGCCGTGAACATCGTGCGATTTTGGCAGAGGCTGCACAACTTAAAGAAAAATTAGTGAAAGATGCCCATAAGCAGGCTTTGGCCGAAGCCGAAAAGGTTATTGCTGAATCGCGTTTGGTTATTCAACACGAAAAGGAAGAAGCATTGAAAGATATTCGTAGTCAGGTAGCTGATTTGTCGGTAATTATTGCCGAAAAACTAATGCGTGATAAACTGAATGACCAGACTGAACAACAAAAAATGATTCAACGATTGCTCGACGAAATCAGTATTCCTAAATCGTGAAAGTAAAATACCTGAAAATATGAATACAGGAATGATTTCAATGCGCTATGCAAAAGCCTTGCTGGTCTATTCGACTGAAAATAAGCAGGATGAATTGGTATATGAGATGGCTAAGGTGGTTGTTTCAAATTACGCAAGTTATCCTCAATTGCGCCATGCACTCGAAAATCCTGTTTTAGGCATCGAACAAAAATCGAAACTAATGCATGCAGCTGCAGGTAGCAAAACGCTTGGTGCTTTCGATAAATTTATTCATTTGATGCTTACAAATAAGCGTGAGGCTTATTATCAGTCTACAATGCTGAATTACATTGATTTATATCGAGCAAAGTCAAATATTTATTCAGGTAAGTTAATCACTGCAAGTCAGATTGATGCAGCAACAGAGAAAAAATTGACTTCGGTTATCGAAAGTCAAAAAGAAGGAAAACTGGAAGTGCAAAAGTCGGTTAACCCCGATTTGATAGGTGGATTTATTCTTGAAGTTGATAATACCCGTTGGGATGCAAGCATTAAAAGACAATTGCAAACTATTAAAAATGAAATGTATAATTGACAATTAATAATAGATAATTGATAATTAATAAGATATGTCTGATACAATAAAAGTAAGTGAAGTATCCGAAATGCTTCGAATGCAACTCGAAGGGCTTGATACCTCAGTACAGTTCGATGAAGTAGGTACAGTTCTACAGGTTAGTGATGGTGTAGCTCGTATTTATGGTTTGAACAAAGCTGAAGCAAACGAATTGCTCGAGTTTGAAAATGGCATGAAAGCTATTGTGATGAACTTAGAGGAAGACAATGTGGGGGCTGTATTGCTTGGATCTTCGAGCACTATCAAAGAAGGCTTTTCGGTGAAACGAACGAATCGTGTAGCTTCAATCATGGCAGGCGAGGGTATGCTCGGAAGGGTTATTAATCCGCTTGGCGAACCCATTGATGGCAAGGGGCAAATTTCGGGCGAAAAACTGGAGATGCCGCTTGAACGAAAAGCGCCGGGAGTAATTTTCCGTCAACCTGTAAACGAACCACTTCAGACAGGTTTGAAAGCGATTGATGCCATGATTCCGATTGGTCGCGGACAGCGTGAGTTGATTATTGGTGACAGACAAACTGGAAAAACAAGCATTGCTATTGATACTATTATCAATCAGCGGGCAAATTACGAAGCCGGAAATCCAGTATATTGTATCTATGTGGCTATTGGACAAAAAGGTTCGACTGTTGCATCAATTGTAAATAAGCTTGAAACTTACGGTGCAATGCCTTACACGGTTGTGGTGGCAGCCAATGCTTCCGACCCTGCTGCATTGCAGTATTATGCGCCCTTTGCAGGTGCTGCAATTGGTGAACTATTCCGCGATACCGGTCGTCATGCTTTAGTGGTTTACGACGATTTATCGAAACAGGCAGTTGCTTATCGTGAGGTTTCGCTTATTCTACGTCGTCCTTCGGGTCGTGAAGCTTACCCGGGCGACATCTTCTATTTGCATTCACGCTTACTCGAACGTGCAGCTAAGATTAATGCACAACAAGAAGTGGCTGAAAAAATGAATGACTTACCCGAAAGTCTTATTGGAAAAGTGAAAGGTGGAGGGTCGCTTACTGCATTGCCTATCATTGAAACGCAGGCAGGCGATGTTTCAGCTTATATTCCAACCAATGTAATTTCGATTACCGATGGTCAGATTTTCCTTGATACAGATTTGTTTAATCAGGGCAATCGTCCGGCTGTAAACGTTGGTATTTCGGTGTCGCGTGTAGGAGGTAATGCTCAAATTAAAGCAATGAAAAAAGTAGCCGGAACGCTGAAAATAGATCAGGCACAGTTCCGTGAATTAGAAGCTTTTACAAAATTTGGTGGCGATATGGACCCTGTTACGGCAATGACAATTGATAAAGGTCAGAAAAATACACGACTGTTGGTGCAGCCACTTAATAGTCCAATGCCGGTTGAGAAACAGGTTGCAGTACTTTATTGTGGCACAAAAGGATTATTGAAAGAGGTTTCATTGGATAAAGTGGACGATTTCCAGGCAAAATTTATTGAAATGCTTGAATTGAAGTATCAAAAGGAAGTACTTGATGTAATTAAAGGGGGAACAATTAACGACGAAGTAACGGATATTATTGAACAAGTTGTAGCAAGAGTAGTTGAGGGTTTGTAAGGTTTTTAAGTTTATAAAGTTTATAAGGTTCATAAAGTTCATAAAGTTTATAAAGTTAATAAGATATTAACACATTATCACATCAACATATCATCATATCTTCACATCATCACATTATCACATCATCACATCATCACATCAATAAATGGCTTCGTTAAAAGAAATAAAAACCAGAATACAGTCGGTTAAATCAACGCAAAAGATTACTTCGGCTATGAAAATGGTATCGTCGGCTAAGTTGCGAAAGGCAGAGCGGATGGTAACCGGTTTTTTGCCCTATAAAAATGGGATGACACAAATTTTAAACAACTACCTGAGCAACGAACTTAATACGCAATCAGTATTTTCTAAAATCAGGGATGTGGAACGAGTGGCGGTGCTGGTATTTGCTTCAAATTCATCGCTATGTGGTAGTTATAATTCCAATATTATCAAACGATTACACCAATCAATCAACACGCATCGCGATGTTCGTAAGGAGGATGTAATTGTGTTTCCGGTAGGTAAAAAGGTTGCACAGGCATGCCGCAAAGCAGGATTGAATATTTATGCCGAATACGAAAGTATAGCTGCCCATCCTTCGTTCGAAGAAACAAGTGTCTTGGCTGATACTATTATGGACATGTTTTTGAATAGAGAAATAGATCGTGTTAAAATGATATATTATCATTACGAAAGCAAAGGTTCACAAAAATTAAAAGCAGATACTTTTTTGCCAATCGATTTAAATTCAGTTAAAACCAATGGGCTTAATTCCGATTATATCATAGAGCCGACACAAGAAGAAGTTATTTCCGAACTTATCCCCATGGTGTTGCGTCTGCGTATTTATAGTGCAGCTCTCGAAGCCAATGCCTCTGAGCATGCTGCCCGTACAATGGCAATGCAAATGGCTACCGATAATGCCGGCGATTTATTGCAGGAGCTTTCGTTGCAATACAATAAATCGCGTCAGCAGTCCATTACGAGTGAATTGCTGGATATTATCGGCGCTACTTTTAAATAAGCTATAAGGTTACAACTTCCGGCTTAATATTCCGGTGTGCAATTTTATAACCTTTCAGATTCAGCAGAATTTGCTTTTCGTAACGTGCTGAAACTTCAAAGTACGTACGGTTATCTTCTATGCTAATATTTTTAATATCGCCTGCACTCATTCCGGCTTCTTCCACTAAAAACTCGGTAAGCGAACTTTTTATAAAACCCTGCGAAAGGCCGATATTCAGGTAGATTCCAATCGGGTGCGTCAGTTTTATTTCGTTTAATAACTGAACTTTTAATTCCGAAAAATTAATTTTCAGTTCGTTTTCAAGCGATTTTATTTCGGAAAATTCTTCGTTTTTAATCATACAAACCGAAATGCCCATTTTTCCGGCTCGAGCAGTGCGTCCGCTGCGGTGTGTGAATTGGTCGGGCTTTTCGGGCAGATGGTAATGCACTATATAATCCAGTTCTTTTACATCAATGCCACGGGCTGCAATATCGGTAGCTATAAGCAAACTGATTCGCTCTTTACGTAATCCGCGCATTACTTTATCACGCATTTCCTGATTCAGATTTCCATGTAGCGCATCTGCCGAAACTTCAAAACCAGCCAGCTGTTTTGCAATGCGTTTGGCAGCCGTTTTGGTACGACAAAACAGGATTCCGCGTTGCTCTTTGCGCTCCGATAAGAATGCTTTCAGGTAATCTAATTTTTCGCCTTGTTTGTAAATCAAATAGTTATGCTGTATGTTTTGGTTTATTAATTCAGCTTCATTTATTCTGATTTCAACCATGTCAGGGCGAAGATAATCATTAATAATATCCTTTACATCCTTAGGCATGGTAGCGGTGAAGAGCAACTTTGTAACTCCGTTTTTGCTCGAATTCAGAATTTTATCTATATCCGGTTTAAAGCCCATATTTATCATTTCGTCGGCTTCGTCGAGCACCAAAAATTTTAAATCCTGTAAATTTAACGCTTTCCTATCCAATAAATCCAATAATCGACCGGGAGTAGCCACCACAACGTGGGTTGTGCGTTTCAGGCGCTGTATATGCTCATCGATGGGAACTCCACCGTAAACACATTCAGTAAATACGCGCGGAATATGTTTCGAAAATAGAAAAAACTCACGAGCAACCTGTTGACCAAGTTCACGGGTTGGCACCAATACTAATGCTTGTATGCCAGCTGATTTCGGATTGATAGATTGAAGGATAGGCAAACAAAAAGCAGCAGTTTTTCCCGTTCCGGTTTGCGCAACCGAAACCAGATCGGTATTGTTTTTTAAAATTTGTGGAATGGCATTTGACTGAATATCAGTGGGGGTTGCTATTTTATTTTCGGTTAATGCCTGAACTATTGCTTCGTTTATGCCTAATTGACTGAATGTCATGTTTAATTATTTTAATTTAAAAGTCGTATTTTTGCAGAACAAAGTACAAAGGTACTTGTTTTCGTTCAAAAGTAACTACAAAAGGCATTTTAGTTTTTTTTCTAATATGGCTAATGTTAAATAAAATACTTACAAATGCTCCCCAAAAATATATCAAATACACTCGTAAAATGGTATTCTGAAAATAAACGTCAATTACCATGGCGAGATATTTCTGACCCTTACCGTATCTGGATTTCGGAAATAATACTGCAACAAACGCGTGTAAATCAGGGAATGAATTATTACCTGCGTTTTGTGGAGCGTTTTCCGGATGTTGTTTCGCTGGCGGATGCCCACGAGGATGAGGTGCTGAAATACTGGCAGGGACTCGGGTATTATTCCCGTGCAAGAAACCTGCATAAAACGGCTCAGATAATTGTTGAAAAATTTGCAGGAGTTTTCCCAAAAAACTACACCGAAATTCTCGGATTGAAAGGAATTGGTGAATATACAGCCGCTGCTATCAGTTCGTTTGCTTATAACAAACCTTTCGCCGTGGTGGATGGAAATGTATATCGTGTTCTTTCGCGCCTTTTTGGGTTGGAAACACCAATCGACAGCACTGTCGGGAAAAAGGAATTTGCAAAATTGGCTGAAAATTTGCTCGATAAAAAAGAGCCGGCTCTGCATAATCAAGCCATTATGGAGTTTGGCGCATTGCAGTGTGTGCCTGTTCAGCCTGATTGTGAACATTGTCCGCTGAAGTCTGTCTGCGAAGCAAATAAGCTTGGTTTAGTAGAAAAACTGCCCTTAAAAACTTCAAAAACCAAAGTTCGCGAACGTTTTTTCAACTACTTTTATATTCAGTGTCGTGATAGTATTTTTATCCAGAAGCGTACCGAAAAGGATATTTGGCAAAATTTATTTGAATTCCCACTTGTGGAATCTGACCGGCTTTTCGAAACAACTGAAATTGCTCAGAATGAACTTTTTTCAGATATTCCGGATATTGAAATTGAAACAACTGCATACTCCTTTAAACATATCCTGTCGCATCAACGTCTGTTTGCCCGATTTTTCAGTTTGAAAATAAATTCGAAAAACAGTTATCTCAATAATTTGATAGAAATAAAAAAGGATGAAATTGACAATTTTGCAGTTTCACGATTAACTTCGCTGTTTCTTGAAAAAATCAGTTGAGCGTGTTTAGTGTTAAAAAAAGAAGCTAACCTTTAGAGGTAGCTTCTTTTTCCTATTTCCTTGATTTTTAATCAGATTCCATCTTCCACATTCCATACAAATGCACGTAAGCCCATAAGTTCCGAAGTTGCGTCTAAGGCTTTCAGTTCCTCGAGAAGTGGTTTCACTTTGGCATCGTCAATTACTGTAAGTATCGACGAATTTAACGATGGCCAGGCATGCGAACCGTAATGCGGATCGCCTGTTTTGGTTCCTCTTCCTTGTACCTGCTCCCATCGTGTAAAACCTTTAATATGGGCGTAATTGAGAATGGTAAGTATTTGTTCGTAATAAGCCTGATCGAAGGCTATAAAAACTGCTTTCATTGTCTTTAATTTTAAATTTTTTATTATCGCATCATCACATCACCACATCATCACATTATTTCCTTTAAGCTTGCTTTCCGTATTTTTTTACGCGTACGTTTCACGCCGTTACCGGCAAAAATTGCATAAATAGTAGGTACAATTACAAGGGTAAGTACGGTGGAAACGGTTAACCCGCCAATAACTGTAATTGCCATCGATTTCCACATTTCTGAGCCCTGTGAGCTGCTTACGGCCATTGGAACCATACCCAGAATGGTTGTAAGTGTGGTCATCAATACCGGACGTAGACGGGATTTACCTCCTTTTATAACAGCCTGAATAATACCCATGCCACGCTCGCGATTCAGGTTAATATAATCCACCATCACAATACCATTTTTAACAACAATACCCACGAGCATAATCAATCCTACAAACGACATCATATTGAGCGTACTTCCGGTAATAGCCAGCGCAAGCACTACACCCGAAATTCCGAATGGAACCGAGAACATAATGATAAACGGATAGGTAAGCGATTCGAACTGCGAAGCCATTACAATAAATACCAATAATATAATGATTAACAGTAACATAAATAAATCACTGAACGATTCCTGCTGGTCTTTGTATGTTCCTCCAACTTCGAGATATACTTCTGAAGGAATTGTCATTTCATCAATATTGCTATTGATAGCAGCCACAGCTTTGTCGATAGTGGTACCCGAAACTGTTGAAGCTACGGTGATAAGGCGCTGACGGTTTTTACGTTCGATGGTTGGTGGTGTGAATTTTTCGACCACTTTTCCTAAATCTTTCAGACGAACGCCTTGTCCCTGTTGATTGTAAATCAGAATGTTTTCAATATCTTCAATGGATTGTCGGTATTCCGGTCCGTAAACCACACGAATGGAATATTCTTCACCATCTTCGCGGTAGAGCGAGGCAGTAAGACCATTTATCCGGTTTCGAAGAAAGTTTGAAGCTGTGCTGATATTCAGACCATTGATGGCTAATTTTTCACGATCGAACTCTACCTGATATTCAGGAGTGTAATCGCCACGGCTTACTTTAACATTTACCAATCCCGGTATTTTTGCAATTCGTTCCGACAGATCTTTGGCAATTTTGTCGGTTTGTTGGAAATCGTAACCGTAAATATCAACATCTAAGGTTGATTGTCCACCCATCATACTCATACCACCTCCGGCAATTACATTCGATTTTCGCACTTCGGGCATATTGTCCAAATCGGCACGAATACTGTCGCAAATTTCGAACATCGAACGATCTCTATCTTGTAACGGAATCATTCGGAAGTTCAATGATATAATATTCGAAGCATTATTCTGAAGCGACCCCCAAACATTGGAACTTGCAGCCTGACCAACACTGTAATTTATCATGTCAATCTCGGGATATTTTTTCTCCCACTTTTCTTTCAGTGCTTTAGCTGTTTCTTTTGTTATTTCCATGCGGGTTCCGATTGGAAGCTCAATAGTGGCAGCTACACGTCCGTTGTCCTGTGCAGGAATAAATTCGGTTCCAACAAAACCCATTGGAATCATACTCAAAATAAAGAAAATTGTTGCAAATAACACTACTTTTTTGCGGTTACGTACACCCCAGTTCACAAATTTGGCGTAGTTTTCATCTAATTTGTCCAACGAACGTTCGATAGGTAAATAAACCACTTCGAATGCTTTACTACGCTTTGGATTCAGTCGTAATAACTGAGAACTTAACATAGGAGTAAGCGTCAAAGCACAAACGGTAGAAACAGTCATAATAATGGTTACCATCCAACCTAACTGTACGAACATAACTCCAGCCATACCTGTAATAAGCGTTAGCGGGAAAAATACAGCTATCAGGGTTAAAGTAGAGGCAATTACCGAAACTGCTACCTCGTTTGTACCGTGTACGGCAGCACTTAGCGGTCTGCTTCCGCGTTCGATGTGTGTGGTAATATTCTCGAGTACCACAATGGCATCGTCAACCACCATACCAATTGCTACCGAAAGTGCACTTAGCGAAATGATATTCAAACTTCCACCGGTTCCACCCAGATAAATAAAGGCTGCAATAAGCGATATTGGAATGGTCAGGATAATAATAACGGTGGCACGCCAGCGACCTAAAAACGCTAACACAACCAGAATTACAAATAAAAATGCGTAAAGTACCGTTTCGGTTAATCCGCTGATTGTTTCCTTAATACTATCCGAAGTGTCGATAATGACATTTAACTTAACATCCGACGGAAGTGATTTTTTGATTGCAGGCAATTCTTCCAGTATTTTTTCGGCGATTTTTACCGTATTTGAACCCGATTGTTTTTGTACTACTATGGTTGCGCCCTGTTTTCCGTTGGTGAAACTTTCCTGCATACGTTCCTCGATGGCATCGTTTACAGTGGCTACGTCTGAAAGATAGATTGTTTTACCTCCCGACGAACCTACAACAATGTTTTTTAGCTCAGTTGCATCTTTAAATTCGCCATTAACACGCAACGAATACGAATCGCTACCAATGTCAACTGTACCGGCAGGTGTGTTAACGTTTTCCATTCGAATGTTTTGCGCAATACTTTCGATGGTTAAATGGTAAGCCTCTAATTTTAGCGGGTCGATAAATATCTGAATCTCACGTTTTGGAGCTCCGGTTATCGAAACCGAACCCACGCCATCTATACGAGCCAGGGGATTGGCAACTTTGTTATCTAAAATTTTGTACAATGCCGGTAAACTTTCATTGGCAGTTGCCGAAAGCATCATTACCGGAATCATATCGGTGCTGAATTTGAAAATTATGGGTTCCTGAACACCTTCGGGTAAAAACGATTTTACCATGTTCAATTTGTCACGTACATCGTTTGTAAGTTCCTCAATGTTATCACCATATTCGAATTCCAAGGTAATCATAGAGCGATTTTCGCGCGAAACGGATTTGATGTTTTTCAGATTCGAAACCGTGTTAAGCGAATTTTCGAGAGGACGGGTAACATTGGTTTCAATGTCGGCAGCACTTGCACCCTGATAGGTTGTCAATACCATTATGGTATTCGTCTCTATATTTGGCAACAAGTCAATGGGTAATTTATTGAGTGAAAAAAGCCCCAACACAACAACGCCAACAAATACAAGCGTAGTCATAACCGGCTTTTTTACAGCACTTTCGTATAAACTCATTTTTGTTTAAATTTTAAATTAAGAAATTGGAAATTAAGAAAATAAGAAATTGAGAAAATATGAAAATAAGAAAATATTTTTAACGCGAAACACGAAACACGAAACACGAAACACGAAACACGAAACACGAAACACGAAACGCGAAACACGAAACACGAAACGCGAAACGCGAAACACGAAACGAACCTATTTCACCACTTCCACTTCTACACCATCGTTCAGTTTCGATTGGCCGGAAGTTACTACGGTTTCGCCGGCATTAAGTCCTGAGAGTAATTCGTATTGAGCACCTATGCGCTGACCAAGCTCTACTTTCCGATAAGAAACTTTTCCATCGGCAAATATATACACATAGCGTTCGGCAGAGCCCGATTGCTTGATAACGGCCATGTCAGGTACTAAAACATGATTTGCAGTTCCAAAATTCATATTTACACGAGCAAACATGCCCGGACGAATTTTGCTGTTATTGTTGTTTACTTTTACTTCAACGCCAAAAGTGCGGCTACGTTCGTCTATAGTGGGGTAAATTAAACTTACTTTGCCGCTAAATTTCTCATCCCCAAAAACATCAATGCTAACTTCTACCGGCATTCCTGTTTTGACTTTGGAATAATACGATTCAGTAACATTAATTTTCAGCTTAACAGGAGAAATCTGCATTACGGTCATAATTGGCATTTGGCCGCTATACATATCGCCTTCGTCGTAATTACGTGCAGTTACTATTCCGTTAATCGGACTAAGTAAAAAAGTATTTTCGCTGAGGTTTTTCATATTTGTTTCTGCCATATCAAGCTGGAGTTTGGCATTGTCCAATTCCTGTTGCGATGCTCCACCAACTGCAAATAATCCTGATACACGCTTGTAAATGCGGCGCAGGTTTTCAATTTGTACCTCGGTGTTCGAAAGGTTCATATTATCCATTTGTACCAGCTTCTGACCTTTAGATATGCGTGAACCTACTTCAACCAAAATTTTACGGATACGTCCCGGTGCAGATGGAGCAATGTTGTTTTTAACTTCAGGTTCTACAGTAGCCGTAAATTCAGTGTTTTGAGGTACGTTTTCAGACGCTACTACAGCCACTTTTACTTTGGGTGTCAGTTCTTTGGCTTCTGTTTTAGTTTCCTGTTTTTTAGTACATGCACCCAAAAGAAATATTAAAATAAGTATTGGTAAAAAATTAAACTTCTTCATATTGTTATTTTTTTATTGTTGTAAAATTATTTTCTTAATTATTCATCACATCATCACATCATCACATCATCACATCATCACATCATCACATCATCACATCATCACATCATCACATCATCACATCAATCATTCAACGTTTTTCCCAACAATTTTTCAAGATCAGCTTTTGCCAAAATAAAATCGTAAATGGATTGATTGTATGATAGTCCGGCTTGAAGAAGATTCAGTTCCGAGTTAGATAAATCTAAAAATGTGCTGACACCTTCTTCATACATTTTACGCGAAATTAAAACTGCTTTTTCAGCCTGTTGCAAGCCTTTTTTGTTCGATTGAATTTTATCAATCGATTTTTTCATATTGTCGACATAAATATTGGCCTGTAATTCCAGATTTTTTTTCAAATTTACTTTCTGTAAATTCATTTCGTCCATTTGCAGTTTGAGTTGTTTGCTTTTGTAATGCTTGGCACCGCCCTGAAAAATGGGAATTGAAAGACTTATTGCTGCATTTGAAGTGGGAAACCAACGGTAATTAGCAAGCGCAATGTCATCATTAGCCATCGACATATATTGATAATTGATACTTCCGGCCAAAGTAGGTAACCAGGTCGTTTTCTGAATTTCTATCGATTTTTTCATTTGCTCCAATCGTAAATCAAATTGCTTTAAGTCAGTATTCTGACTTAGTTTTGTAGTGTCCACAGTCAACATCTCGCCATAAAGTGCCTTTTCGTATTCACTGAGTTTACCTTCTGCAATAATCTCTGTTGTGAGGTCAATTCCCATAAGTGTTTTAAGCTGTAGTTTACTCATCGCTACTGCACTTTCAGCCGAAATGGTATTTGTAAGTGCATTACGAAGCTGTACGTCGGCTCGTAGCCATTCAAATTCCGAAACGCTACCTAACTTATACTTATCTGCAATAACTCGTGCACTTGCTTCGGTGTTTTTAAAATTTTGTTCAAAAACCGAATACGAATCCTGCATCATAAGGATAGTATAATATGCTTTCGTAATTTGATTAATTAACGCAATTTCCGACGAACGGGCAGTTTCGTTTGCCATTTGGAGATCCACCTCATTCATTTTGAGCGTAGCCCAAAGTGTAGGTGAAATTATTGGTAATGAGGCTGAAACCCCACCAACAAAGGTGTTATCCTGTCCAACCTCAAACCCATCAGGGTTAGACGGCATACCGGGAATCGAAAAGAACATACGTTGTTTTTTCAATGCGCGTTGGTACGAGCCAGATGCCGAAATGTTGGGATACAAAGCGGCCAGTTTTTCTTTGTTCGAGTAGTCAACCCGTTGCAATTGTTTATCAGCAATCTTTATAGTCGGACTTTTGCTTAAACCTATCTCAATTGCCTGTTTCAGGTTTAATTTTAAAGTGTCCTGAGCTTTTAAAATTGCTGTCGATGCGGTGCCGACCAGGCAAATCATCAGTAATGTTTTAAAATTTCTCTTCATTATTATTTGTTTAAAATATATGTTTGTTTTTTTGCAAATGTAAATCTATTTGAAGTTATTGTTTTAATTTTAATCGATAATTACCATGTTTCGATGTATGAATGACTAAATTTTGTACTTGAATTTTAGTTATTTATTGTCATTGTAGTAATTTTCAACCAGATATTGCATTCCTTTTTCGTTTGCAATAAGATGTAATATCAAATCAATGTAAAAATCCATCATGCGTTTTTTTGAAAATTTTTTCTGATGTTCCTGCATTATTGCAAATGTTGTCCGGATTTGTATCGAATGAAAAAACGAGGTTAATTCCACATCTAAATCTTTTCGATAGTAACCCTCTTCAATTCCCTGAAGGATATTGTGTTCAAATCCTATTCGCAGAGCCTGCGTATTTTGTTCTTCGTATTTTTCGTATACTTTTGGATAATACTTTTGAATGTCGAACCATAACTGATGTGGTTCACAATCACTTTTTTTCTTTAGTTCCTTTACAATAAAAATCATAGCGTCAATTGCATTTTTATTGACAAGATTTTTATTGAAAAACTCAAAATGTTGTTTCTGAGTATGCTCAATTACAGCGCCTATCAAATCTTCTTTTTGTTGGAAATGCTGATAAAAAGTTTTTTTTGAAATATGCAATTCGGAACAAACTTCATCAATCGAAATATTACGTACTCCCGAACGATGAAAAAGTTTCGATGCCGTTTCGGTTATTTTTTGTTTTAATTCACTCATTACTTTATTGCGAAATTCGGAATGCAAAATTACAGCATCTGAAACGAATAAATGTTATATTTGTTCTATAATTTATTGTTAAATATTTTAAAAAGCTTGTAATTGATTGTATATAAATATATTATACAATTATTTTAGGAAACTATGATACCTTAAAAGTTTCCGTATTTCGTTTTCTATCAAAAAAAAGCCTTCGATTTTCTCGAAGGCCAAATTTTCATATTTTCTATTTTCTCATTCTCAGGACTCTAACTTTGCTTATATCCGTACCCGTAACCATAAGCACTCGATTTGTCCACTCCATTCAAAATTAATCCCATTCCATTCAGATTTCCTTTTTGATAAACTTCGTTTATAAGTTCGGTTGCCTCGCGCGGTGTGTAATTCTGGCGGCACACAAAAAGCGTATTGTCTGCCAGACGATTAAGCAAATACGTGTCCGAAACAATTCCGAGCGGTGCCGAATCTAAAATAATGTAATCGTATTTTTCACGTAATTCTTCAATTAGCTCGTCCAAACGATAACTCATTAATAATTCAGTAGGGTTTGGTGGAACAGGGCCTGCTAAGAGAATACTCAGATTTTTATGTAAATCAGACTGTAGTGTAATTTCTTCGATAGTTAAACTATCGTTCGATAAATAATGGGTGATACCTGTTTTTTCGGTCATGTTCAGGTATTCGCCAAGGGCAGGTTTGCGTATATCAAGTCCAAGTAATATTACTTTTTTGTTTGTTAATGCAAACGATAGTGCCAGATTAATAGCTGTGAGCGATTTGCCTTCGCCACTACCGGCCGAAGTAATTAAAATTACGTGCGATGGTTTATTGGATAACATAAACTGCAGGTTGGTGCGAATTAGGCGGAACATTTCTGCAATAGGGGTTGTTTTCCCTTCGCCTACCAACACTTTTTCGTGTTCTTTTACTAAGCTAATTGAACCTACGAATGGAACTTTTGTTAAGCGTAGAAGTTCTTTTTTGTCCTTAATGGTTTGGTCGAACAAATCGATAATATAAATGACAGCAATTGGAATTACTAACCCGATTATCAGAGCGATAAGCATAATTACCATTTTTTTCGGACCAACCGGTTCGGGTATTACGTTTGCTTTGTCTAAAGTTTTAGCCGAGGGTATTGTACTCGCTAAAGCTAATGCATTTTCTTCGCGTTTTTGAAGCAAAAATATATACAAATCATTTTTAATTTCCTGTTGACGTTTAATGTCGATGTACTCGCGTTCCTGTGTCGGAATTTCTTTGATTTTTCCTGTAAACTGACTTTCTTTCTTCTTTAAATCGCGCTTCGAAATTTTTAAACCATCGCTTACACTGGCAATACTTGCTATGATGCTCGAACGCATAGTGGCAATTTGTTCTTCCAGTTGTGTAATAAGCGGGTTCATCGAGTTCGAAGTGCGGCTTATTTTCAATCGTTGCAATAAGGCATCGTTGTAGTTTTTTATAAGTGTTTGTAATGCACCATCCTGTAAGCCTAAATTTGCCGGAATTAAACTGTATTTATTTTCACTTTCATTCAGATGTTTATCTATATAATCCACTAAATTTAGTTGCGTTTCGATGCGCGATAATTCTTTATTGTATTCGCCGGTAGTTCGCATAAAATATTCAGCCTGAGTACTCAGGTCGGTCATATTATTTTGCTTTTTGTAGGTTTCTACACTTATCTCAACGTCCAACAATTCATTTTTAAGCAATTCAAGTCGTTTTTCAACAAAATCTTTGGTGTTGGAGGCAATAATATTTTTATCAAGTACAGCATCTAAATTATAAAGTTCTACTAACTTGTTGATAATGGCTTGAGCTTTAGTCGGATTGCTCGAAACAGTTGATATTTTTACGGCATTTGTTTTTTTATTGATGGTATTTATCTGTATACTTTTGCTCAAATTGTTTGTAATAGCAGCAAGTGGGTAATCAATAATTTTGTAACTCAGTTTGTCATCAAAATCTGGTCCCGGAGTTAGTTTTAGTATACCGGCTATGGTTTTAAATGGCTTTGAAAAATCTTTCAGAACCAATTTTTCTTTTTGCGCTCCATATTGCAGGTCGATAAGATAGCTGAGGTCTTTTTTCTGAATATTTAAAACCAATACCTGTTGCGGATTTTTTTCGGAGATATTGTATTTTGCAATCAGTTTTAAAGGTATATCCGGATAAATATCGGTGTAACGAAGTCGGTTTTTAACGTAATACTCTGTGGAAATATCCAAATCGCGAATGGCTTCGCTCAGAATTGTTTTAGAGCCCAGAATCCGCATTTCATCTTCCACATCTTTTTTTACACTTTCCATTCCAAAGCTTTCAACAATGGCCATTTCCGAGAATAGTTGGCGATTATTGTCTTCGCGAACAAGTATGGTCGATTCTACAGAATAAGTAGTGTTTGTACTTAAGATATACAAAGCAGCTATAGCCACACAAAAAATGGTAGATAATACAAACCAGCGCCATTTTTTCAGATATTTTACTGCAATTTCTTTCAGGTTGATAATTTCAATATTTTGAGCCTGATTGTTCATAATCAATTATTTAAAGTATTGTATTTCAGTTTTTTTATTTTTTTATAAACAAAACAATAGAGGAAACTAATGTGGTGGCAATGCTGATTAATGTTAGCTGACCAATAGAATTAGGGGAGTTTAACGGACGTGCGCGGGTTGGTTCCACATATATCACGTCATTCTGTTTTAAAAAATAATATTCTGAAGCAAAAATATCCGGACTTGTGAGATCTAAACGGGCAAATTCCATTTTTCCATTTAGCTCGCGGGTTACCAATACATTTCTTTTTTTTCCGTATAATGTAATATCGCCAGCCATGCTCAGTGCTTCAAAAATAGTTATACGGTCATTTTGAGATGAATATTTGCCGGGGCGGTTCACTTCACCAAGAACTGAAACCTGAAAATTTTCGAGCTGTACTGTAATTGTAGGATTTTTTAAGAAAGGAGCTAATTTTTCATCAATAACTTTTGAAATTTGCGCTTTTGTCAGTCCGCTTACTTGAATTTTTCCAATTACCGGAAAAGTAATGTCACCATTTGAGTCAACTAAATACGATCGTATTGATGCATTAATATCTTGTTGAATATTAAAAGGTCGTATCGATTCACGGTCAACACCATCTACAGTAATAGACAACATATCGCCGGTTCCAATAATCAAATCTTTGCTTTTGTTTAAATCCTTGGCTATATATTTTTCGTTTACGTCGATATTCCGAACATAAACGAGGTCTTTTTGTGAAATGCAACTGCTTAAAATAAAGATAATTAACAGAAATGCCCAATTCCGAGTCATAAGCTAAAAAATTTTAAATCCAAGTTTTGGTATACAATGATATTGATAAAACTTCGTTTACTATATAACGATTCACAAAGATATACAGAATTTGCTGAACATACAAGTGCAATTTATCACATTGTGCTACTTACTTCATTATCAAAGTTACAACGTTAAACTGTATGTTTTATTGTTCAGTCAGATATAATTATTTTTATCTTCTGAAAAACAAATTTTTGACCTGAACTGTTCTTTTATAAAATTGTAATTTTAAAACTTATGTCTGTAAAAGCCTATTTGGACGAAAATAAATCACGCATTATCGAAGAACTTTTTTCGTTGATTCGCATACCGAGTGTTAGTGCTCACGCTCATCGTCATACCGAAATTCAGCTTTGTGCCCAACATTGGAAAGAGTTGCTTATAGCTGCTGGAGTCGATAAAGTGGAAATTCTTTCTACAGCCGGAAATCCGGTGGTGTATGCCGAAAAGTTAATGGATAGCTCATTTCCTACAATATTAATATACGGACATTACGATGTGATGCCTGCTGAGCCATTAGATTTATGGATTAGTCCGCCTTTTGAACCTGAAGTACGTGATGGACATATTTTTGCACGTGGTGCCGACGACGACAAAGGTCAATCGTTTATGCACGCCAAAGCTTTCGAATATGTTTTGAATTCGGGAGAATTACGTTGTAATGTGAAATTCCTGATTGAAGGAGAGGAGGAAATTGGTTCCCCAAGTCTGGAGGCTTTTTGTGCCGAAAACAAGGAAATGCTTGCGAGTGATATAATATTGGTATCGGACACGAGCATGCTTGCTGCCGATATGCCGAGTATTACAACGGGACTTCGAGGTTTAGCCTATTGGCAAATCGAAGTTACAGGTGCATCGCGCGATTTGCATTCGGGTATTTTTGGAGGTGCAGTAGCTAATCCGATTAACGAATTGTCGAAAATGCTTGCATCGCTTACCGATTCTGAAGGACATGTTACTATTCCGCATTTTTACGATAAAGTTCAGGAAATTTCTGCCGAAGAAAAAGAATTGATAGCCCAGATACCGTTCGACGAAGCGGCGTATAAAGCCAATTTAAATGTTACAAAATTATTCGGAGAAAAAGGATACAGTACCATTGAGCGCACAGGTGTTCGGCCGACTCTGGATATTTGTGGAATATGGGGAGGCTACTCCGGCGAAGGTTCGAAAACAGTTTTACCTTCGAAAGCCTATGCCAAATTATCTGCCCGTTTAGTTCCCAATCAACTAAGCCATGAAATAGCTGATTTGGTAGCAAATCATATCAAAAGTATTGCGCCAGAGCATATCAAAGTAGATATACAGTTTTTGCATGGTGCCGAAAGTTATGTTTGCTCAATCGATTCACCTGCATACAAAGCAGCTGAAAAGGCTTACACAAAAACATTCGGAATTCGTCCGTTGCCGGTTCGTAGGGGTGGGAGCATTGGTGTAATACCGATTTTTGAAAAAACATTACAGGTGAAACCAATACTTATGGGTTTTGGTTTGGAGTCGGATGCTATTCATTCGCCCAACGAAAATTTTCCCGTGGACATGTTTTTCAAAGGTATTGAAACAATTGTAGAATTTTATCGAAATATTCAAAATTGATTTAATATATGATATTCAATAATTTAGCTAAAATTTAAAAATATTATTTCGATTCTACTTAAAAATAATGTTAAATTATTTTGTAACTACAATGTAATGTTGTAAGTTTATGGCACGAAAAACATACTTTTTATTATTAATACTCTAATACTTTTTGACATGACTAAAACAATAACATTCAACGAGCTACGTAAAGTAAAAGACTTGCTCCCAAGCGGAAGTATGACCAGGATCGCCGATGAACTTGGTCTGGAAAACGAAACAGTGCGTAATTATTTCGGAGGTCACAATTTCAAAGATGGTAAGAGTTGCGGCATGCATATTGAACCGGGGCCTGATGGTGGATTAGTAATGTTGGACGATACTCAGATTTTGGAAATTGCCCTTCGAATTTTGGAAGAACAAAAAAACTAAGTTGAATCTGATTAATAAAATTAAAGGCAGTGATGAATTAATTATCACTGCTTTTTTATGTTAGTAATGAATATTAATGGTATTACCCGAAAAATTTATTGAACGAACGTACCGGATTTTACAAGATGAATATCCGGCTTTTGAAGCAGCACTCGATATTGCTTCGCCAACAAGCATCCGATTAAATAATAAAATTGATTATCAGCCAACTGGTGAAATGGTAAAATGGTGCGAATCGGGATTTTATCTTGATGAACGTCCGCTTTTTACGGCCGATCCCTTGATTCATGGTGGAGCATATTATGTACAGGAAGCAAGTTCAATGTTTTTGTATCAGGCTGTAAAACAGTGTTTTGCTAATGCCGAACGTGTGCTCGATTTGTGTGCTGCACCCGGAGGAAAGTCAACTTTGTTAACTCAATTTTTACCTGAAGCAAGTCTGCTCGTAAGCAACGAAATAATTCGACAGCGGGCTCAGATTTTAGCCGAAAACATCCTGAAATGGGGAAATGCGAATGTGGTGGTTACTAATAATCAACCGTCAGATTTTGCCGCATTGGAGCATTATTTCGATGCCATAGTGGTTGATGCACCATGCTCGGGCGAAGGTATGTTTCGAAAAGATTCGAATGCAATTACCGAGTGGTCGGTTGAAAATGTAATTAATTGTGTAAATCGTCAGCGTGAGATTTTGACAGATGTTTGGGAGGCTCTGAAGCCGGGCGGATTTTTAGTTTACAGCACTTGTACCTACAATCGGGAAGAAAATGAGGAAAATGTAGCCTGGATTTGCCGTGAACTTGGTGCTGAAATAGTTAAGTTAAAAGTGGATGAAGCGAATATTGTTTGTACTGATGGTGGTTATCGTTTTTATCCGCATAAAGTTAGGGGCGAAGGCTTTTTTATGTCGGTAATGCGGAAGAATGAAGATGATATTAAATTTCAAAAATTTAAAGTTCAACCTGCCAAAAACAGAGCTAAAATTGATGCGTCAGTTTTACCTGTTCAACTTTTAAATCCGGATAATTATTCGTTTTTTAGTATCGATAATAAAGTTTTTGCCTTCGAAAATGCATATTCAGACGAATTATTGTATATTCGTGCCCGATTTAATTGTCTGATTGCCGGATTGGAATTGTTTGAGCAAAAGGGTAAAGATTTCATTCCTACGCAGCAATTAGCTTTGTTAAAAGTATTGGATAGAAAAAGCTGCCAATGTGTGGAGGTGGATTACAAAACGGCCATTGCATATTTAAAGCGCGAGGCAGTAAATTTGCCCGATGCAAATGTTGGATATTTATTGTTGACATACAAAGGATTAGCTCTTGGATGGGTTAAAAATGTAGGAAACCGATGCAATAACTTGTATCCGCAACATTGGCGCATACGAATGAACTTATAATTATTTTTTTGATTGATGAAACTTACTTTTTTAGGTACAGGTACATCTACCGGTATTCCGCAGATAGGTTGTAAATGCGATGTTTGTACGTCGGATGATTTTCGCGATAAGCGTTTGCGGGCATCTGTGTGGGTGGAAGCTGATGGTCAGGCTGTTTTAATTGATTGTGGTCCTGATTTTCGTCAGCAAATGCTTACACACGGGTTCGACAAACTTTCGTCCATTTTATTAACGCATGAGCATTACGATCATATTGGTGGTTTGGACGATGTGCGGCCTTTTGGTAATGTTTCGATTTTTGCTTTGGAACGTGTAAATAAGCATATAAAGAACGCAATGCCTTATTGTTTCAAAGAAAAACTTTATCCGGGTGTCCCCAAAATTACACTCAATAATATTGATGAAAATCCGTTTAATATTGGAAGTATGACGATAAAGCCTATCCGTATTTTGCATGCTTCCTTGCCTATTTTGGGTTTTCGTATTGGCACAATGGCATATCTTACGGATGTAAAATCACTTCCTGATGCGACTTTTGAACAACTGCATGAATTAGATGTTTTAGTAATAAATGCATTGCGTACACAAACGCATATTGCGCATCTCACTGTGAACGAAGCAATTGAATTGGCGCAAAAAATTGGTGCACGTAAAACCTATTTTACACATTTTAGTCACGATGCCGGAAAACATGCCGAGCTTGAAAAGGTATTGCCCGATAATATTTTTTTATCTTTTGATAATCTTCAAATTGAATTTTAAATATATGAGAACGTTATTTTTTGTAATCGTAATTTTAACCGGTTTTGTTGCAACTTCATGTACTACAATGCTTTATACAAGCATTGATGTGTTACGCCCTGCAAAAGTAACTTTCGATAAAGATGCTAAAAGTTTGCTCGTTTTGAATAATTCGGTGACACAACCCGAAAGCTATGGTCATACTAATGAGCTTTATGGCGAAAAACGTAAAAACGTATCTGTAAATACCGATAGTTTGGCAATATTTTGTTTAAGTGTTGTAAATGAGGAATTTCAGAAAAACGAATTTTTTTCTCAGGTACAGTTGCATTTGCCAACGGTGAATCAAAGTGGTAGTTTCCTGGCTACTAAATCGCTTGTTAGCGATATGAAATTAATGTCGGAACAGTATAATGCGGATGTTATTTTGTCGCTCGACAAAATTAAGGTAAACGACCGAATATCTGATTTTTACGATGCTGAAACAATGAATTTTTATGCTTTGCTTGAGGCAAATTTCGAAACTACCTGGAGTGTGTCTTATCCGGCACGTAACAAAATTCAAACTTATACTTTTAAAGATACAATTTATTGGGATGCAGAATCTTCCGGACGAAAAAAGGCGTTGGAAGCCTTACCTAACAGATATAATGCATTGATTGATGGCGCTTTATATGTTGGGCAGGCAAGTATGAAAAAATTTGTGCCCTGGTGGGACAAGGAAGATCGTTATTTTTTCAATTTTGAAAATAAAGCATTAAAACAAGGACTGGATTCGGTTTATGTGAAAAACTGGACGGCTGCAATTGAACATTGGGAAAAGGGATTGCCCGCTGCGTCTGTATCATCAAAGGCTAAATTACTTCATAACTTAGCTGTGGCTTACGAAATTAGTGGAAATATGCCCAAAGCGATTGACTGTAATCAAAAGTCGCTGGCAACTTACGAAACGGCTAATATTATGGATTACAATCATTATTTGACAATATTGCAACACAAAACTCTGCTCGAAAAACGAAAAAGGGAAATTGAAGCTATAAACCTTCAGTTAGGAGTTCAATAATATGCTCATTTTTTACCTGGAAACAGTAGGATTGAGGTAATTTACTACATATATCTTTTTGCAATCATTAAACTTAAATTAGCATAGAGTTTCTTTAAGTCCTCATTTTCAATCATTTCCAAATGCTTTTGCATGGTTGCCGTATCGTTGCGGCGCGCAGGTCCGGTTTGCGCATCATACGGATGGAGTGTTTTAATTTTTGTTGCCGTTTCGAGGATGAGGGGTTGCAATATATCAAATGGAATGGATTGACTTTCAAGGATTTCGGAAGCTATGCTGTAAAAATAGTTTGTAAAGTTGCAGGCAAATACAGCTGCAATATGCAATCGGATTCGTTTGTCTGAATTGGCAATAAATGGCTTATTGGTAATATTTTTAGCTAATTCAAACAGTGTTTCAGTAACTTCACTGTTGTTTCCTTCCACAAAAACCGGCACTTCGCTAAAATTCACTTCTTTTTCTTTCGAAAATGTTTGCAGCGGATAAAATACACCATATTTTCCAGACTTTTTTTCAAAAATATTGATGTTTACACTTCCCGCTGTATGTACATGTATACCCGAAGTAAAATTCACCTGATGAATAATACTTTCGAGTGCATTGTCCGAAAGCGCATAAATATACATATCGGCCTGGCGTAATTGTGCAGTGGAGGTGCAGAAATCGGTGTCGAGTTGCATAGCAAGTGCTTCTGCACTTGCTTGAGTGCGGCTGTATATCTGAACAATTTCGTGCCCAATTTCTTTAAAAGCCCAAGCTAAATGTGTTGCCACATTTCCGGCACCCAAAATTACAATTTTCATCAATCAGGAAGTGTTATTTTTTTGCTTTATAATTTCCAATTAATATTATAGAACCTGCAATAATGAGTAATAGTGGCCATATATAGTCGGAGATATGCTCTGTTAAACGAATAATATCCGAGAGTCGGAATATTACAGCAACAACAATTAATACTAACCCCGGAGTTTTGTTTTTGTGTGCGAGCAGGAAAATTATACCCAGAATCAGGGGATAGTTTTTAAAATTATAGAGCATTTCGGCTATTTCAAAAGGAAGGATATTTAACTGACGGATAAGAAATAATATACCAAAAGTTAAAAGCGAAATACCCCAGGCTAATCGACTGTCTTTTTGCATAAATATTAATTTTTTAGTTTTAAATTATACGGAAATAAATTTTTCAACTCGCAAATGTATTAAAAAGTTTTCGAAATCTCAGAGTACTACGCAATTTTTTAAAATAACTCATTTATTCATAGTATCTTTGTAAACCGAAATTAAAATATAGCTCTTTTTGCTAATTATCTAAAAATCAATTTGAATAATGCCTGTAAAGCATCCAACTTTGTTGCTAACACCTACTGATAAACTGATATTGCTGGTTTCGAAGCTACGGGCTACGGCCTCCGATTTGACCACGATTGATGCGTGTTTGCTGCAAATTACTGATTGGGAAGCTTTTGCAATTCAGGTGGTCAAACGTGGAGTTGCAGGCTTTTTGATGCGTAAATTACCACAGCTTAGCAATCGGAATTGCATACCGCAAAGTTCACTTTTGCAAATTGAACAGGCTTATTTGCAGACTGTTAATCGAAGCGTTTTGCTTTTTGGACATTTTTCGAATGTCGTAAATGCGTTACAAAAAGCAGATATCGAAGTTGTGGCTCTTAAAGGTGTTTATTTGTCGGAGTATTTGTATAAGGAAATTGGTTTGCGTCAGTTTAGTGATATTGATTTGCTTATAAGGCCTGATAAAACGATGAAAGCGGTGGAGATTCTGCAATCGATGGGTTATAAATACAAAGAGGCGGTTCCTGTAAGCGAATATATTCGTCAAAAATCGGACTATGTACACTTGCCGCCCATGACTCTCAATGGTGTTTCGGTGGAGTTACACGTAAAATTGCATCGTGGCAGCGAAAAGTATTTTGTCAATATCGATCGTGTTTTTGCAACAAAAATTCCTGCCTTAATTAATGGAGATGAGGTGTTTGCACTCGATAGCATGCATCAAATAATTCATATTGCTGTACATACACATAAGCATTTCGAAGAGGGTAATGTGAATTTTTCGTCGTTTATGGATTTGGCAAATCTGATTGATGCGGTGCCGGATATTTTTTATTCAAAATCCTTTGAGAAATTATGTGAGCTTTACGGTGTTACCGAAGTTGTTTTTCGTTATTTATTATTGGTACATGAGTTTTTTCAGTTGGACAAAATTCCTGATTTTATTTTGGACAAATATGCTAAATGTATTGATAAAAAACATAAATATCAATTTGTCAGGTATTTACAAGGTTATAAATATACCGAAGTTGCAAAAACAGCCATTCCGGGTCATGTCAATAATATAAGGTTGCTAAAGGGCAGCAATGAGAAAGTAAAATATTTGTTCGATTTATTTTTTCCACCCAAAAATTTTATGATTGATAAATACAAAATCAGAAATGAAAAACTTTATTTAATTTATTATCCGTATCGGTATTTGACAATTTTTAGCGGACTTTGGCATATTATTTCCAAAAAACTAAAAAACAAAATATAATTTCCAATTTATCTCCCTTTGGTCACTGACCGATGGTTCTCAATTTCTAATTTCTAATTTTGTAAGCATGACAGTACTCTACGAAGACAATCATATTATAGCCGTAAATAAAACCTGTTCAGAAATAGTGCAGGGCGATAAAACCGGCGACGAACCACTTTCGGAAACCATTAAAAAATATCTGAAAGAAAAATACAATAAACCCGGCGAAGTATTTCTGGGCGTAACGCACAGGCTCGACCGGCCGGTGAGTGGTGTTGTGCTTTTTGCTAAAACAAGCAAAGCTTTGTCGCGGTTGAATGAAATGTTTAAAAATCAGGAGATTAAAAAAACGTATTGGGCTATTGTAAAAAATAAACCTGAGCAATTGGAAGGGCGTTTAGAACATTTTTTGCTTCGCAATGAAAAGCAAAACAAATCGACAGCGCACAGTAAAATGGTGCCCGGAGCAAAAAAAGCTGCATTAACTTACCGCATGATTGCTTCTTCCGATTCATATAATTTGCTTGAAGTGAATCTCGAAACCGGCCGTCATCATCAAATCCGATGTCAGTTGGCTAAAATGGGTTGCCCCATTAAAGGCGATTTAAAATATGGATTTCCGCGCTCAAATCCCAATGGCGGGATAAGTCTGCATGCCCGATTTATATCATTTATACATCCGGTTTCGAAGGAAAAAATTGAAATCTCAGCTCCGTTGCCAACTGATGATTCGTTATGGAAAGTTTTCGATAATTTGCTTCCTGTCTGATTTTAAATCGAATCAAAAAGTGAGGTACATTTATCATAATTGATAGTTTAAAGGTGTTTTGTATGTGCCACATTTTTAGTAATTTTGTCCGAACTTTAAAAATAAAACTTTATGACACAAAATTTTAATAAATCGGCCATGCAGAACGGCTTAATAGCCGGTGCACTTATTGCTCTTAAGTTTTTATTCACAGCTATTAAAATTCCGGTTCTCTCCTCATTAACTATTTTAATATCAGTGGGAATTGTTGTGTTTCTATTTTATGCCGCAAAACGCTTTCGAACTGCCGAAAATGGCGACCTTTTTACTTTTGGTCAGGCATATAGCTATGTTTTTCGGGTTTATTTCTATGGTGCAGTTATCGGTTCATTAGTAATGCTTATTTATACCTTGATTAATGTCGATTTTTTGGCTGTAATACTCAACGATACACTTATGATTTACGAAAAAATGAACATCCCCATAGATGACTCATCTTACGAAATGGTGAGTTCTATTTTCAAACCTGCTCCTTACGCCTTGCTGAATTTGTTTGGTAGCGCCATTGTAGCTGCTTTCTGGGGCTTAATTCTTGGTTTATTTTTGAAAAAAGAAAAAAGCATTTTTGAATCCTAAATTAAAGACGACGGACAACTGACAGCGGACGACAGAACGACAAATAACAACCAATAACGGTGCAGCCCAATAACGCACGAAGTGCAACTAACGCGAAGCAAAAAACATGGATATTTCAATAATTGTTCCCTTATATAACGAAGAAGAATCGCTCAAAAAATTGTATGAGTGGATTGAAAATGTGATGACCGCTAATAAATTCACTTTCGAGGTGATTTTTGTAAACGACGGAAGCACTGACCGTTCGTGGGATATAATTGAAGAACTTCAGAAAAAAACATCGGTTGTGCGTGGCATAAAATTCCGAAATAATTACGGAAAGTCACCCGCTTTATATTGCGGATTCCGTGCTGCTAAAGGCGACGTGGTTATAACCATGGATGCCGATTTGCAGGATAGCCCTGATGAAATTCCGGAACTTTTTCGCATGATAAAAGAAGAAGGATTTGATTTAGTATCAGGCTGGAAACAAAAACGTTACGATTCAAAGCTTGCCAAAAATATACCTTCAAAAATTTACAACGCAACAGCGCGTAAGGTAACCGGACTTAAGTTGCACGACATGAATTGTGGACTGAAAGCATACCGAAACGAAGTGGTGAAAAATATTGAAGTTTATGGCGAAATGCATCGCTATATACCATATTTGGCAAAAAATGCAGGTTTCAAAAAGATTGGAGAAAAGGTGGTTGTGCACCGCAAACGTGAGTTTGGCGAAACAAAATTCGGGTTAAATCGCTTTGTAAATGGTTATCTCGATTTGATAAGTCTTTGGTTTCTGTCACGCTTTGGTAAAAAACCCATGCATTTTTTTGGAACGATAGGAAGTTTGATGTTTGTGCTTGGTTTCTTTGCTACTTTGGCTGTTGGAGCTTATAAACTAATTGCAATAATTAATAATATGCGCGCTCCGTTAATTACCGAAACACCGTATTTTTACCTTTCACTGTTGGCAATGGTACTTGGTACACAACTTTTTTTAACCGGATTTTTGGGAGAATTAATTGCCCGAAATTCTTCGGAACGTAATAACTATTTGATTGAAAAAGAAATATAAATAGAACAGGGTTTAAGTAAAGTCTTTATTCTTTACTCTTTGTTCTTTGCTCTATTGTATGAAAGAAATTTTGTTAGTCGGTTTCGGTGGATTTGTGGGTAGCATTGTCCGCTATTTAGTTTCGAAACTAAATGTAAGCTGGCAGGTGCTTTCTATTCCAATGGGAACGTTGACAGTAAATGTTTTGGGAAGTCTTTTAATTGGTTTTTTGGTAGGAATAAGTGCAAAAAGCGATTTGATTAGTAACGAATTGAGGTTATTACTAATGGTCGGTTTTTGTGGTGGATTTACCACATTTTCGAGTTTCACCAACGAAAATCTGATGTTGATGCAAAACGGACAATTTCTCACAGTTATTTTATATACTTCGTTAAGTCTTTTTCTCGGATTTTTAGCCGTTTATGTAGGTTATATTTTTGGTTCATAATAAAATGATAGAATTACTTCAAATAACAATTCCTGCTCTTTTAGTAATCGTTACAGCTTATATTCTGTTGGATAAAATGCTGAAAAATGACGAGAAACGCCGAAATTTTGAGCTTCAGCTTAAAAATAATTCAGCTTCAACTCCTTTACGGTTAAGGGCTTACGAGCGGTTAATGCTTGTGCTCGAACGTACTAAGCCTACTGTTATTGTAATTCAAACCCTAAAGCCTTCGATGAGCTCTTTTGAGCTTCAATCACAATTAGTGGCTGCTATCCGCGAGGAATTCGGACACAATGCTTCACAACAGATTTATGTGAGTAATGAGCTTTGGACAGCAATTCGAACCACACAGGAAAGTTTAATACAGTTGGTCAATATATGTGCTGCTCAGTGCGACCCGTCGGGCATTGGAACAGAATTGGCCGAAAAAATTATTCAATTGTATGCTCAAACAAATGATTCGCCAGGAGAAGTGGCTGCCGAAATGTTGAAAAAGGAAGTAAGAGCATTGTTTTAATTGTAAATTGTAAATGGTAAATTGTAAATTTCAAAATATTTTTTTCGTTCTCATTACTGTCATTCTTGTAGGATGCACTTCAACTGAGGAATGTCGCGAAGATAGAACGGTGAAGCTGAAAATCGGGATTTATACCAAATCCACACCTACTGATAAAGCATTTACAATTGATAGTGTTTGGGTGAATGGTTTGGAAAATGATTCGTTTCTTTATCAAAATTCAAAAACGATAACTACACTCAAATTCCCTTTAAATGCGACGCGAAATCAATCCGATTTTATTTGTCGGTTCAATAATATTACGGATACTGTTTCCGTATTTTATACTAATAATAATGCCTATTTTATTTCGTTGGCATGTGGAACTATCACAGCGCATACCATCGACGAAGTTATAAGCACAAATCATTTTATCGACTCCGTTCGAATTGTACAACGCCTGATTATCAATGTAGATGCAGAACATATTAAAATATTACATAATTAGTTTGCTCTGTTTATCAGGTGTTTACAATGTAAATGCGCAGGCAGTAAAGCAAAATTCCGATTCTGTTTTCAAAGCGGCATTTCGGGGCTTACGTGTCGATATCGATGTGGTACCCATTGCTTCCGGTTTTATTTACAAAGGGGAACGGTTTGGTTACGAAGCTGGTGTTTACGCTGATTTGAAACGTAAATACTTTCCTGCAATCGAAGTTGGATTTGCAGGTGCTGATAAAAATTCGAGTGAGGGAGTTCAATTTTCTACATCAGGTATTTACAGTAGGGTAGGGGTCGACTTTAATTTGATTAAACCTAAAAAGGACCAATTGCCATCCACAAATATTTTTTTTGCTGGTGCCCGTATCGGTTTTTCGCCTTTTAGTTATAGTTATACCAATTTGATGGTTCAAAATGATTATTGGGGTTCGTCAATTTTACAAAATATCGAAGGTATAAACACAACAAAAGTCTGGTTTGAAGTTGTAGCCGGAATGCGTGTGGAAGTGCTGAAAAATATATACATGGGATGGACAGTACGCAATAAGAAACTCTTAGGAACAGATATTCCCGGCGAATTTCAGCCATGGTTCATACCGGGTTTTGGCGTAAAAGGCGAAGGCACAGCTTGGGGAGTAAATTACACAATTGGGTACAAATTTTAGAAATGTAAAAATGTAAGAATTTAAAATGAAAAATGTTTTTCAAACATTACAAACTTTATAACCTTACTAACTTTAAAAACAAAAAAAAACAAACAACCAAATAACAACAAATTTTTATGAATTCAATTGAAGTTTTAAATCGTGCAGCTGATAATATCCGCATTTTGGCGGCATCGGCAGTCGAAAAAGCAAAATCAGGTCACCCCGGAGGTGCCATGGGTGGAGCTGATTTTATTAATGTGCTGTACTCTGAGTTTTTAGAGTACGATCCAAAAAATCCTGCATGGGAAGGTCGTGACCGTATGTTCCTTGATCCCGGACACATGTCGCCAATGCTTTATTCAGTATTGGCTTGTACAGGAAAGTACACAATGGAAGAATTGGCACAGTTCCGTCAGTGGGGCAGTCCAACTCCCGGTCACCCTGAAGTAGATGTAATGCGTGGTGTTGAAAACACTTCAGGCCCTCTCGGACAGGGTCATACATTTGCAGTAGGTGCTGCTATCGCTGCCAAATTTTTAAAAGCGCGTTTTGGTGAAGTAATGAGTCAGACCATTTACGCTTACATTTCGGATGGTGGTGTTCAGGAGGAAATTTCGCAGGGAGCAGGTCGTTTGGCCGGTCACCTTGGCTTGGATAATTTGATAATGTTCTACGATTCGAATGATATTCAGTTATCTACTGAAACAAAAGATGTTACCAGCGAAGATGTTGCACAAAAATATGCAGCCTGGGGTTGGAAAATTATTGAAATAAACGGTAACGATGCAGTTCAAATTCGTGCTGCCTTAGTAGAAGCAAAAGCCGAAACTGCAAAACCAACCTTGATTATCGGTAAAACAATTATGGGTAAAGGTGCTCGTAAAGCCGATGGTTCGAGTTTCGAAAACCAATGTGCAACACACGGTATGCCGTTAAGCGAATGTGGTGCATCATACGCCGAGTCAATAAAAGTGTTGGGTGGCGATCCTGAAAATGCATTTGTGCTTTTCGAAGAAACAAAAGCGCTTTATGCTAAACGCGCAGCTGAATTAGAAACTATTGTGGCTGCGAAATATGCTGCTAAAGCTGAATGGGCAAAAGCAAATCCGGAATTAGCTGCTAAATTGGAAACTTTCTTCTCGGGCAAAGCTCCTATCGTAAATTGGGATGCTGTGGTTCAAAAACCGGGTCAGGCTACACGCGCTGCTTCGGCTACTGTATTGGCTGAATTGGCAAAACAGGTTGAAAACATGGTTGTTTCGAGTGCCGATTTGTCGAACTCTGACAAAACGGATGGTTTCCTCAAAAATACCAAAGCATTTACAAAAGACGATTTCTCAGGTGCTTTCCTACAGGCTGGTGTGGCTGAATTAACCATGGCTTGCGTTTGTATAGGTATGAGTTTACACGGCGGTGTTATTCCGGCTTGTGCTACTTTCTTTGTGTTTTCTGATTATATGAAACCTGCTGTGCGTATGGCTGCATTAATGGAAGTTCCCGTGAAATTTATCTGGACACATGATGCGTTCCGCGTAGGTGAAGACGGCCCAACTCACGAACCGGTAGAACAGGAAGCTCAAATCCGCTTGATGGAGAAATTGAAAAACCACAAAGGTCATAATTCAACTTTAGTGCTTCGTCCGGCTGATGTGGAAGAATGTACAGTGGCATGGCGTATGGCTTTGGAAAATACCCATACTCCTACTGCATTAATTCTTTCGCGTCAGAATATTGCAGATCTTCCTTCGGTTAATGGTCGCAAAGTGGATGCTGCACAAGCTGAAAAAGGTGGTTATATTGTAGAATGCGATGGCAATCCGGATGTAATTTTAGTGGCTTCGGGTTCGGAAGTTTCAACGCTGAACGAAGGTGCAGCTTTGCTTCGTGCCGATGGCATGAAAATCCGCTTGGTGTCAGTTCCTTCCGAAGGTTTATTCCGTAGTCAATCAGCCGAATATCAGGAAAGCGTATTGCCAAAAGGAGCTAAAATATTTGGTCTGACGGCAGGTTTGCCTGTAAATCTTGAAGGTTTGGTTGGAGCTAATGGCAAAGTTTGGGGATTGGAATCATTTGGTTTTTCGGCTCCGTTCAAAGTGCTTGACGAAAAACTTGGTTTCAACGGCAAAAACGTGTACGATCAAGTGAAAGCAATGTTGTAAAATGGACATTCTTTCAATTATAATTATAGGCATTGGCCTTGCGATGGACTGTTTTGCAGTTTCCATCAGCAAGGGCATCTGCCTGAAAAAATTTAAACTGAAAAAAGCATTGCGTATGGCAATGCTTTTCGGTTTATTTCAGGGACTTATGCCTTTAATTGGCTATTTTGCCGGCTTTAGTTTTGCCCGACAAATTACAGCTTACGATCACTGGATTGCTTTTGTTTTATTAGGCGGAATTGGTATCAAAATGTTTATTGAAGGTCTTAAACCCATTGATCCGCATTGCGAAATTAAAACAAATCCATTTAAATGGAAAACGCTTTTAACATTGGCATTTGCCACAAGTATTGATGCGCTGGCAACCGGAATTGTGTTTGTTCCCTTTCCGGAAAAAATTGCTTTTACAGTGATAAATATCGGAATAATTAGTTTTTTATTTTCAGTGCTCGGTGTATATCTTGGTGTTCATTTCAGAAGTCGCATTAAGATAAATGCTGAACTACCGGGGGGAATTATTTTAATTGCCATAGGCATCAAAATTCTTCTCGAACACCTATTAACTCTCTGAATTCAATATTCAGCCAAATTTTAGATTTATGTTTTTAAAAAAGATTTTTGTTTTAGTTTCTTTTGTAGTTGTTTCACTATTAATTGCTCATAGTGCCGAGCCATCTGTGAATTACAAATTATATGGCTTTGTACGAAGTGAGTTGTATTACAATTCCCGTCAAAACGTAGAGGCTTTAGATGGTTTATTTAATTTTTTTCCTAAACCAGTTGAATTACTTGCCGGAAATGATAAAAACGATGTTCCTAATTCTCAAATGCTTGCCATTTCTACGCGATTAGGAATTGATTTTACAGGCTCACAAATTTTAGGAGCTAAGTCATCTGCAAAAATTGAATGTGACTTTGCCGGAATCTCTTCAAGTTATTATTTAATTCGTCTTCGTCAGGCATATTTGAAATTAAATTGGGCAAAAACAGAATTATTGGTAGGTCAAACCTGGCATCCCATGTTTTCAAATTTACAACCCATTACACCTGCTTTAAGTGTGGCCACACCATTTCAGCCATTTAATCGCAGCCCTCAAATTCGTCTAAATCAAAAACTGAACGATCATTTCACCTTTATAACTGCTGCTTCGTATCAAATGCAATACATGACTCAAGGTCCTCTTGGTGCAAGTGCAAGTTACATGAAAACCGGTTTATTGCCCGGATTACACCTTGGTTTGGATTATAAATTGAAAAACATGACAGCTGGTTTTGGAGTAGATGGTAAGTCTTTGTTAATCAATAATATTCGGTTTAATTCGGGTGCAGCTTTTGCTTACGCAGGATATACCAAAAATAAATTTCAGGTTCGTGCCAAAACTGTTTTAGGTCAGAATATGAGCGAATACCTAATGATTGGAGGTTACGGACTTAGCGTTGATGCAACCGGTTCCAAAGCCGATTATACCAACATCAACACCTCAACTTCGTGGTTAAGCATTGCTTATGGTTCAAAAATTCAGGTTGGAATTTATGGAGGATTTGCTCAGAATTTGGGTTCGAATAAAGATTTACTGCTTTCGGCCGGAAAATTTACTGCTTATGGTTATGGATATTATGCTGATTTACAACAACAAATGGATCAGCTTTATCGTGTTGCACCACATATTACTTATAATTTGCCCAATTTTCGTCTTGGTTTTGAATATGAATTGACATCAGCCAAATATGGAGATATTCAGGCAAATGCTAAAGTTATCAATCCGTATACGGTAAATAATCACCGTGCAATGGCGACTATCAGTTATATTTTTTAAAAACCAAAATCATCCACCTTTACTTCTTCCACTTTTTCTTTTTTCAATGTAATTGTTTTGTGGAGTTCAATTCCTTCTACAAAAATGGCTTTGCGGGGTGTTGCGGGACAAATATATTCGCAACCTCCGCATCCAACACATATCGAAGTGTCAATTTCGGGAATGGTAAGGTCGTTTTTGTAATCTACCATGTGAACGGCTTGTGTCGGACAATGTTCGGAACAAGCGCCACAACTTGTTTCGTCGGTAAATACGATGCAATCGTTCATAACAAACTGTACCTGACCCATTTGATTGGTGTGTTTCGCTTCTTTGGTTAATGGCAATAAAGCACCTGTAGGACATACATCCGAACAAATGGTGCAATCGTAGCTGCAAAAATCATTTTCAAATTTCAGCGTTGGTTGTAGCATTCCGCCTACTCCGTATTCGAGAAATGCTGGCTTGATAATGTTCGAAGGACATTTGCTGACACACAAGTGGCACGAAGTACATTTTTGAGAAAAATGATCCAGATTAAGCGAACCCGGAGGGGTGATGGGCGTTTTACGTACAACGGAAGTTGAGCCTCCGATTAATGGTGTCTTTTCGGCCAACAGTTTGGTTGCTGCAACTCCGGTAACACCCACAGCCATCATAAACCGACGTCGCGATGCATTCACCACTTTTTTTCGGTTTTTTATTGGTAAGCGAAATGAATAATTGTAATTGATAGCTGATGTAGAACATACATCAATACAATCGAAACAATTTATACATCGACTGACATCAATTTTATGATTTTTGGTATCGATACACGAAGCTTTGCAATTTCGTCCACAAGCCCCACAGGAGTTACAGGCATCTTCGTTTATCCGAATTTGGAAAAGTGAAACGCGACTGAAAAATCCTAAAACGGTACCTACGGGACAAATACTGTTACAATAAATGCGTCCGTTTACCCATGCTAAATATCCTATAAATGCAGTGATTACAAGCGTTATAATTAATGTTACAATGCTTACTAAATAAATGCTGACTTTGTAAAATGTATGGTTGTCGAATTGAGTAAAAATGAGTTCTGCCAGATTATTTCCCGCCTGATAGGCAGGTTTCAGTATGTGAACTGCAAATCGTGTAAAGCTGCTGTAAGGATCTAATAACCCAACCAAAACTGTAAAACCACTCAAAAATGCTATTAGTGCAGCTACAACAAACGACCAACGCATTACGGTGAGCGCTTTGCGATACCGAAAACGCTTTTTCTTATTTACTTTTCGCGATATATAAGTTACGACATCCTGATAAAGCCCTAACGGACAAATAGATGAACAATAAACCCTACCAAAAACCAAAGTGGCAATAATAAGCGAAATAAGTATGGCTATATTTACCGAAAGTAATGCCGGAAGAAACTGAATTTTAGCTAAAAAGCCGAACCACGATGGCATAATTCCGGCAAAATCAATAATGAAAAGAGTAAGTAAAACGGCAGTTGAAACTGAAACAGCAATTCTAATTTTTCGTAACATAGAATGTTTTTAAGAGGTAATAATTTCGGAGTAAAATAATTATAATTTGATTCGTTTTACATTCAAATTGCTGATTTTCATAGTTCCCAGATTCAGAGCTTCGGCTTTTGCCAAATGCCCTACCGAATCGAGTGGCATGGAACGCACATTGTTGAAGAAAGTCGTTGCAGCAGTATCAACTGCTACTATATCCTGCGAAATAAACAAGCCTTTTGTAAGTACTGCATCAGCTTCCGACTTGCCCTGTGGTCCATTGTTTTTCATCAAACGGTATGCATCAACTACGTTCAAAACAGCCGCTTTATCGAGTGTACACACATCGGCTATGCATTGTTGCAGGTCGTTGGCATGAAAAAACCGACGGTCCCACACTATGCCCATGTGGTTTTTCATGGAAATCGACATTTTAGCTCCACCATGATTTTTGAGAACAGGTACATTTATCCACACATCGCAGTCTAAAATATCCTGGTGAACTTTTGTTTTCTTAAGTTTAACTCCTTTTGGTAGAGATACTTCGCTGTAATAGGATTCTTCGTTAGCAGGAATCATTTTGCCACCGGCTTTTTTAACTACTTCTTCAATTCCACTATTGGTATAGCAATTTCGCCAGTCGTTGCAGGTATGATCGAGTACTTTTACTTCTTTTGCACCGGCAGCAAAGCATTGTTTTACAATTTCGCCTACCAACTGCGGATTAGTATTGGCAGCCATTTCAGGTCCTTTATCCCAGCCAATATTTGGTTTTACAACTACTGAATGTCCTTTTTTAACGAATTTACCAATTCCTCCCATTTCGGCAATTGCTTTTCGAAACATTTCGGCAGGTTCGCCGCCCATCACAGCTACTAAATCGTAGGGTTTACCCGATTTTGATGCTGCTCCGCTTTGCGAGAAAACCGACATGGCACCACTTTCTTTAATGCTAAAGGCAGCTCCGGTAATTGCCAATGCCCGTAAAAAATTTCGTCTATCCATTTTATTAACGCTTATTAGTTGGCTAAGAAATTAATTTTATCGTAATTTATTTCGCAAATATAATTATTTTGTTTTGAATGTGTAAGTTTATTCAAAAAAAATGGCTGTCAAAATTCATCTGACAGCCATTTTTCAGTATTATTAGTGTTACTTTTCTTACATTAAGTCTACACTGCGTTTTACAAAGTTAGCCAATGCTTCGCCTTTGAGCATTCCGTTTGCCAACAGAGCTAAATCTACCAATTGACGTACCTGTTTATTCTCGCTTGCAAACGATTTGTAAACAGCTTTTTTCTTCTCGCCAAGTTCATCCATTTGTTTAGCCAATGCACTCAGTTCGTCTTTTTCGGCAGCCGGAATTTCTTCGTCTTTTTTACCTTTATGACTTTCTTTTAGCATATCGTGTTTGGCTTTTACGTCCGACAATTCAGCTGCAACAGGAGCAACATCTGCCCCGCAAGCACTTTCTTCATCTTTCAATAGTTTATCAACCACAGGATGTGCTGTGTTTACAACTAAGTTGTAGCTATCGGGCATTTCGCCATAAAAACTCATCATACCACCCTGCAAAGCCGACATTTCTTTCATTCGGCGCATAAACTCGTTTTGAGTAATAAAAACCGGATTTGCCGTAGCGGATAAATGTTCGAAAGTTACAACAAAGTTAGCTTTTTCAACTTTTGGCAGTTGCGAGTCGAAAACAGCAACCAGCGCATCGCGTTGTTCGTCGGTCAATGTTACTTTTTCAACATTATCTTTCTGAATAATTTTGTCAATCACATCGCTGTCCACACGTACAAAACGTGTTTTTTCGAACTTTTGCTCCAACTGACTTACAACGTGTACATCTAATTGTCCGTCCATCAGCAATACATCGTAGCCTTTGTCCTTAGCTGCCTGAATGTAACTGTAATGCTCATCAGCGCTGTTGGCATAGAGGTAAATTAAATCGCCGTTTTTATCTTTCTGATTTTCACCTACCAACGATTTATACTCTTCGAATGTAAAATATTTACCATCTACATTTTTCAACAAGGCAAATTTTTCGGCACGTTCGTAGAATTTTTCATCACTCAGCATTCCGTATTGGATAAATATCTTGAGATTATCCCATTTTTCTTCAAAATTAACACGGTCAGCTTTAAAAATTTCAGCCAGACGGTCGGCTACTTTTTTGGTAATATGGCTCGATATTTTCTTCACATTACCATCGCTTTGCAAATAACTACGCGACACATTTAGTGGAATGTCCGGCGAATCAATCACACCATGCAGCAAGGTAAGATATTCAGGAACAATGTTTTCAACATGGTCGGTTACAAACACCTGGTTGCAATACAACTGAATTTTGTTGCGTTGCATATCGATGTTATTCTTAATTTTCGGGAAATAAAGTATACCGGTGAGGTTAAACGGATAATCAACATTGAGGTGAATATGAAACAACGGGTCTTCGGCCATTGGATGCAACTCACGATAGAATGCTGCATAATCTTCCTCGGTCAGGTCAGCTGGTTTGCGTGTCCATGCCGGATTAGGGTTATTAATAATATTGTCCTCGTCGGTTTCTACATTTTTACCGTCTTTCCATTCTTTTTTCTTGCCAAAAGCAATTTCGATTGGCAGGAATTTACAATATTTTGTGAGCAATTCCTGAATTTTCGATTCTTCGAGGAAATCTTTGTTTTCATCATCAATGTGCAAAACAATATCCGTTCCTCTGTCCGATTTTATAGTATCTTCGAGTGTATATTCCGGATCACCTTTGCACGACCAATGTTGAGCTACTGAGCCTTCTTTGTGCGATTGTGTGAAAATTTCCACTTTTTTCGACACCATGAATGAAGAATAAAATCCCAATCCAAAATGTCCGATAATTGCCTGTGCATCATTTTTATATTTTTCTAAAAATTCCTCAGCACCCGAAAAAGCAATCTGATTTATATACTTTTCAATTTCCTCGCCGGTCATACCAATTCCGCGGTCCGAAATTGTCAGTGTGCCCTTCTTTTTGTCGATTGCCACACGTACTTTCAGTTCGCCCAATTCGCCTTTAAACTCACCTACCGAAGCCAATGTTTTTAGTTTTTGAGTAGCGTCTACGGCATTCGACACCAATTCACGCAGAAAAATTTCGTGATCGCTGTACAAAAATTTCTTAATAACGGGGAAAATATTATCACTCGTTACCCCAATGTTTCCTTTTGCCATTGTTAGTTATATGATTATTAGTTATTTAAATAAATTTTGGACAATATTGATTCAATTAAATCCAGAATCAAATCCGACCCTTTTAATCAAATTAAGTGCCAAATGATGATTGGTGACAAAATGACAGCATTACTATAATTTAGCTACATTATTAAAATTGAATATTATAAATTTTATGTTAAACAGGCAAATGGTAAAATCTTAGACCCACTCTTCTTGCAAAACTTCTCCTTTAATACCAATAATAGCAAGTTTTACCGGAATTTTACGTCCACTATCGGCTACAGCTTTTTGTGCCAGACGAAGTAATCCGCCACAGCATGGAACTTCCATAATAACAACAGTAAGTGTATTGATTTTGGATTGCTGAATCATTACTTTTAGTTTATCCATATAAATTTCCTGATTCGAATCTAATTTCGGACATGCGATTGCAAGCGTTCTGCCGGCTAAAAAGCGGTTGTGGAAATCGGGAAAACTGAATGGCACACAATCGGCTGCTAACACTACATCGGCCGATTGAAAATAACCCGCCTGTGGATTCAGCAAATGCAATTGTACCGGCCACTGGCGCAGTTGTGAAGCACTTGCCGAAGCAGGAACAGCAGCCATTGTAAAGTTGGCAGCGGCTGGCTTGGGTGCTCCAAAACTCATTTCGCGACTACCGGGGCAACCGCCACCTGCATGCGAATGTTGCTGCTGTATTGGAGCTGCAGATTTTGTTGCACATCCACCTCCGTTGTGATTATGTACTTCAGCAAAATTTACCTGTACACCTTTGGCGCGCAAATAACCTACACCTTGTCTCAGATATTCAGTTTCGCCATGATCTTTAAGGTGTTTCAGATGCGCAATAATTGTTTTTTCACCCTTAGGAATCATGCGTTCGATGGTTGCAATTTCGTCGTAAGGTTCAGCTTCGCGCTCTTCAAGCGTAATAGCGCCAACCGGACAGTCGCCAATACAGGCACCTAAACCATCGCAAAACAATTCGCTTACCATACGCGCTTTACCATCAATCATTTGAAGTGCGCCTTCGTGACAACCCTGCACACAAGCTTCGCAGCCATTGCAGAGCTCTTCGTCTATTTTTATAATTGTTCGTTTCATCAGACTTTATTTTATCATTGTCAATAACATTTTAAACTGCTCTTTTGCTACTACTGCGTGTCGGATATTGGCAGGCATAATAATACTTTCGCCCACATTTAATTCGAATGAATTTCCATCGATAATAATTTCGCCAACACCATCGAGCACCTGCACAATGGCATCAAACGGAGCTGTGTGTTCACTCAAAAATTCACCTTTATCAAAAGCAAATAAAGTTACATTGCCACGTTCGTTGCGGATAATTATTTTGCTGACAACCGAACCTTCGGCATAAGCCACTTTTTCGGTCATACTGAATTTTTCGGCAGTTGGAAAGGCTTTGTTGCCCCCAACCCCTGAAGGCGAGCTAACTTTTGATTTGTCAAATTGAAATTTATTGTCTATATTTGTATAGAATGTTTATTTTGTATTTAAAACCCGCCCATATTTAATCCCCTTCAGGGGTTGGGGGCTTAATTACTCTGCAAAAGTATAGGATTACAAACATTTAAAGTGTAACAGTTGTTACACCTCTAAAAATAATTCAATTTTTTTTAAACAAAAAATGAAAAATATCGATCCCGAATGGACTAATTTCAGTAATATTAGCAATGGTGGTGATGAATTTCCACCAGATATGAAATACAGCATTAAATTTCATGAAAAGAATACTATCATTTTCCGACAAGGAGATTTATGCGACGCGTTGAATATATTAATATCCGGTTCAGTAAAGACTGAAATGATAACAGAAAATGGCAATTTACTTGGTATTGAAATTATTAGTGCTCCCCGACCGTTAGCTCCTGCATTTTTATTTTCAGGAAATAATCGCTTTCCTGTTGAAGTAACCACACTCGAAGAGGTGGAAATTCTTCGAATACCGAAAGATGAAGTCATTCGGCTAATGACTTCAAGACCTGATTTTATGCATCAATTTATTACTCATAATGCTAACAGAACGCAGTTTCTTACTAACCGACTTAAGTTGCTTTCAATCAAAACAATAAAAGGAAAAATTGCCCATTTTCTACTTGAACAAGCAGAATTACAGGGAAGTTCTTTTAAAATTAACCGAAATCAAACCGAATTGGCTGAATTTTTTGGCGTAGCGCGTCCTTCGTTAGCTCGATGTTTATCCGATATGGTGGAGGAAAAAATTATTTCTTTAAATAAAAAGGAATATATTATTCTGGATAAAACTAAGCTCCGGGAATTATTGGTTTAACTCCTACTGAAAAAAAGAAGCTGTCACTCAAAAAATGACAGCTTCTTTTAGAATATTCAAGTTCAGTTTTTACTTATTTATAACCGTCTTCGTGTACGCTTTTAACTGCGCGTCCAGATGGATCAACCATATTTTTGAAAGCAGCATCCCACTCCAAAGCAATAGGAGTACTACATGCCACAGAAGGTACCGATGGCACACAACGGGCTGCCTGATTGCTTGGGAAATGTTTTTCGAAAATGCTGCGATAATAGTATTCTTCTTTTGTCATTGGAGGATTTACCGGAAAACGCTCGTTTACATGAGCCATTTGCTGATCAGAAACCTGCGAAGATGTCAGTTCACGCAAAGTATCAATCCAGCTATAACCCACACCATCCGAAAATTGTTCTTTTTGACGCCAGGCCACGCTCTCAGGCAGAATATTTTCGAATGCTTCACGTAGAATGTATTTTTCCATTTTACCATTTCCACACATTTTATCTTTCGGATTCAGACGCATAGCCACATCCATAAATTCTTTATCTAAGAATGGAACACGTCCTTCAACTCCCCATGCAGCAAGCGATTTGTTAGCACGCAAACAGTCGTACATGTGTAACTTACTCAACTTACGAACTGTTTCTTTGTGGAACTCTTCAGCATTAGGAGCTTTATGGAAATATAAATATCCACCAAAAATTTCATCAGCACCTTCGCCTGAAAGTACCATTTTTACTCCCATCGATTTGATTACACGTGATAACAGGTACATAGGAGTACTTGCACGAATGGTAGTAACATCATACGTTTCGATATGATATATTACATCACGTATAGCATCAAGCCCTTCCTGCACTGTAAAATGAATTTCGTGATGCACAGTGCCAATGTGGTCGGCAACTTTACGAGCCGCAGCTAAGTCGGGTGAACCAACTAAACCCACTGCAAATGAGTGAAGTTGTGGCCACCATGCAGCCTCAGTACTTCCCGATTCAATTCGTTTAGAAGCAAATTTTTTCGCTACAGCCGAAATTATGGATGAATCCAGACCTCCTGAAAGTAATACACCATAAGGAACATCGGCCATTAACTGACGTTCTACGGCATCTTCAAGTGCTTTACGAAGTACATCAACACTACTTACGTTGTTCTGTACAGCTTCATATTCCATCCAATCGCGTTCGTACCATTTTGTCGGCTTTCCATCGGGGCTATAATAATATTGACCGGGTAAAAACTCCTCAATAATTGTACAATGACCTTCGAGAGCTTTCAATTCTGAGCCAACATAGTAAACTCCCTTATCGTCCCAGCCCTGATAAAGTGGAATAATTCCAATATGATCACGTCCTATCAGAAAAATATCCTTTTCAATATCGTACAACGCAAAAGCAAAAATACCATTCAAATCTTCGAGAAAATCTTTTCCCTTTTCGCGATATAGAGCCAAAATAACTTCACAATCGGATTTTGTCAAAAATTCGTATTTGCCTTCGAAACGGTCACGAATTTCCTGATGATTGTAAATTTCTCCATTAACGGCCAATACCAACTTTCCATCCTTGCTGAAAAGCGGTTGTTTACCCGATTCGGGATCGACAATCGAAAGACGTTCGTGAGCCAAAATGGCTCTGTCGTTCGAGTAAATCCCCGACCAGTCCGGACCGCGGTGACGGATTTTTTTCGACATGGTCAAAATCTGCGGTCTCAACTCGGCAGCAGATTGTTTTATATCAAATGCACATACTATTCCACACATAATATTTTCGTTTCAAGTTTCGCGTTTCAGGTTTCGCATTGTTTCAAACACGAAACACGAAACACGAAATTAATAATTATTTAAGCGTTAAATGAATATCTTCAGCCACTTTTCGACCCAACGCAATGGCACGAACAACCAAACTTGCTCCGATTGCAGCATCGCCAGCAGCGAATACTTTGGCTACACTGCTCTTGCTTTTTTTGTCGGTTGCAATGTTTCCGCGAGCATCGAGGCTAAGTCCAAGTTCGGTAACCAAACCTTCGTGAACCGGATGCACAAAACCAAGTGCAAGGAAAACCAAGTCGGCTTTAATCGTTTCAGTTTTGCCGGTTGGTTTCATATTCCAGCGTCCAGAAGCATCTTTTGTCCATTCTACTTCTTCTACCACAACTTCTTCAACTTGTCCGTTGCTGCCTTTAAATGCAACTGTATTCAAAGCCCATTTACGCTCGCAACCTTCTTCGTGCGAGCTCGAAGTTTTCAGAATATTCGGATAATTTGGCCATGGAGTATCCGGATTTTTACCTACCGGTGGTTTTGGTAAAATTTCAATCTGGGTAATCTTCACTGCACCCTGACGTACCGAAGTACCCACACAATCGGAACCTGTATCACCACCACCAATCACCAGTACATGTTTTCCTTTGGCATTAATAATAGCATTTTCAGCTACTTCTTCGCCCATGATAAGCTGATTCTGCTGGCTCAAAAATTCCATTGCATAGTGAATACCTTTTAAATCGCGACCTTCGGAAGTGATGTTTCGTGGCTGTCCGGCACCGATTGTCAGACAAACGGCATCGAAGTTTTCCATAATTTCTTTTCCGGAAATATCTTTACCTACTTCGCAGTTATTTTTGAAAAGTACGCCTTCTGCTTCGAGTTGAGCCAAACGGCGATCGATAACTGTTTTGTTCAGTTTGAAATTTGGAATACCATAACGCAATAATCCACCTGGTTTACTGTCTTTTTCAAAAACAGTAACTGTATATCCTTTGCGGTTAAGTTGCTGAGCAGCAGCTAATCCGGCAGGACCAGAACCGATAACGGCAATTTTCTTTCCGGTACGGGTTTTTGGAGGCATTGGTTTAATATGTCCTTCGATAAAACCGACTTCCGAAATTGCGGCCTCATTTTCGCGAATTGTAACCGGAGCTTCGTGTAAAGCAAGCACACATGCTTTTTCACATGGAGCAGGGCATATACGTCCTGTAAAATCGGGGAAGTTATTGGTTTCGTGCATATTATCAATGGCCTCTTTCCACTTGCCCTGATAAATTAAATCCTGCCATTCGGGCATTTTATTGCCAAGTGGGCATCCCCAATGACAAAACGGAATACCACAATCCATACAGCGCGAAGCCTGTAATTTGCGGTCCTCGCGGTTTAGAGTCTGTTCAACCTCGCCAAAATCCTGAATACGATCCTGCACCGGGCGATAACCGGCATCTTTGCGGGGTATAGTTATAAATGCTTTTGGATTTCCCATATTTTTGTACCCCCATATCCCCCCGAGGGGGTTTTGGGTTCAATTTTTTTGTTTATACTTTTTAATTTTATTGTTTTGCGTTTTGCGTTTCATGTTCCGCGTTTCGAGTTAATATAACGCGAAACACGAAACACAAAATAATTAATAGTCTCTTTCTACCTGCGCAATTTTCTTGTTGATTTCTTCCATTTTTTGTTCCTGAATCACTTTTTTGTATTCAATAGGCACAACTTTAATGAATTTATCAACATATTCGCGCCAGTTGTCGAGAATGTTCTTAGCCAACGTACTTCCGGTATATTTGAAGTGATTTTCGATTAATGTTTTAACCTCTTTATTGTCGTGGCTATCTTCGATAAGCGACAATTCAACCATCTCCATATTACAGAAGAAATCAAAATTTCCAATTTCATCGAGCACGTAAGCCACACCACCACTCATACCGGCAGCGAAGTTACGTCCTGTTGTACCGAGAACTACAGTTACACCACCGGTCATGTATTCGCAACAGTGGTCGCCGGCACCTTCAACAACAGCTTTTGCGCCCGAATTACGTACGCAGAAACGCTCACCAACAATACCGTTTACATACAGCTCACCCGAAGTGGCTCCATATAGAATTGTATTACCGGCAATGATATTTTCTTCGGGCTTAAACGTGCTTTTTGCCGGAGCTTTTACTACAATTTTACCTCCCGAGAGACCTTTACCTACGTAGTCGTTGGCTTCACCTTCAAGTTCAAAATACATACCTTTACTTAGGAATGCACCAAAGCTCTGACCAGCCGAACCCTTGAAATAAGCTTTAATAGTATCTTCTGGTAATCCAGCCTGACCATAACGTTTGGCTACTTCACCCGAAAGCATTGCTCCTACAGTACGATCCACATTAGTTATTTTGCTCGAAATCTCAACCGGCATACAAACATCAAGTGCAGGCAGAGCTTTTCGTATCAATTCACGGTCAAGTACATTTTCGAGTTTGTGATCCTGGCCTTTTATGTTACGTAATGCATTTTTAGTACTATCAGGTACATACATAATCCTCGAAAGATCTACTTTCTCAATTTTTGAAACAGTACCAATATTACGACGTTCAAGTAATTCGGCACGCCCGATAATCTCATCTAAACTTCGGAAGCCCATATCAGCTAAATGTTCTCGAACATCCTCAGCGATAAAACGGAAGAAATTAACGAGATATTCATGTTTACCGGTAAAATGCTTACGTAATACCTCATCCTGAGTTGCAACACCAACCGGACAGGTATTCAGGTGACATTTACGCATCATCACACAACCAAGTATTAATAGGGCGCTTGTTGCGAATCCATACTCTTCAGCTCCCAAAAGTGCAGTGATAATAATATCGCGACCAGTTTTCAACTGACCATCAGCCTGTAGCTTGATTTGACCGCGCAAGTTGTTCAATACAAGCGTCTGTTGTGTTTCGGCCAACCCAATTTCAACCGGCATACCGGCATGTTTGATGGAACTCGATGGACTTGCACCGGTACCACCTTCGGCACCCGAAATAAGGATTAAATCGGCTTTTGCTTTAGCAACACCTGCTGCAATTGTACCTACACCTGTTTCCGAAACTAATTTAACACTGATCATTGCTGTCGGGTTAATATTTTTCAGGTCGTAAATCAACTGAGCCAAATCTTCAATTGAATAAATATCGTGATGGGGTGGAGGTGAGATCAACGAAATGCCCGGTATAGAGTGACGGGTTTTAGCAATAATTTTATCCACCTTGTGTCCCGGAAGTTGTCCGCCTTCACCAGGTTTTGCTCCCTGAGCTATTTTAATTTGTATTTCGTCAGCATTTACTAAGTATTCGGCTGTAACACCAAAGCGTCCCGAAGCTACCTGTTTAATCGCTGAACGAGCATTGAGACCATCTTCACGTTTTTTATAACGTTCGGGGTCTTCACCACCTTCACCGGTATTGCTTCGTCCACCGATAATATTCATGGCAAAAGCCATCGCTTCGTGCGCCTCACGACTAATTGAACCATAAGACATTGCTCCGGTTACAAAGCGTTTCATAATGTTTTCAATCGGCTCTACTTCGTCGATATTTATCGGATTTCGTTTAAAGTCCATCAAATCGCGAATGAAGATAGGTTCTTCTTTTTCATCGACAGCTTTAACATATTCTTTGTATTTCTGATAATCACCTGTCTTTGTCGCAATTTGCAAACGGGCAATTGTTTCAGGATTCCATGCATGATTTTCGCCATTCCTGCGGTAAGCATAGTGTCCTAAGTTTTCGAGTGTCGACAAGTTATCTCCTTCTTCGGGGAAGAATGCATGATTAAACGGAGCTAATACTTCGTTTGTCAGGTCGTCGATATCTATACCTTCGATTGACGATGTTATTCCTTTGAAATATTTCGATAATAATTTGGACGAAACACCAATTGATTCGAAAATATGTGCACCACGATAGCTTCGCAGTGTAGAATTACCCATTTTCGAAAGTACTTTGAGCAATCCTTTATTTACAGCTTTGATATAATGCTTAGTAGCTGTATCAAAGTCCATGCTGATATCACCCGTTTTAATTTTATCGTTGATAATTGCAAATACCATATATGGATTTACTGCATTGGCACCAAAACCAAACAAAAGGGCAAAGTGCATTACCTCGCGCGGTTCAGCCGACTCAACAACAATATCAATCTGCATACGTTTGCGTTTTTCGAGCAGGTATAAATGTACTGCCGATACTGCAAGCAACGAAGGAATTGGCGCCTTATCGGCACTTACACCCCGGTCGCTCAATACGATGTAGTTTTTACCTTCGTCAACAGCTTTTTCAACCGACAAACACAATTCTTCTATGGCTTTTTCCATTCCGGTACGACCTGATTTCGGATCGAAAAGCATAGGAAGTGAAATTGTATGGAAACCTTTGTATTTGAGGTTCATCAAAATATCAAACTGTGTATTGGTCAAAACAGGACTTTTCAGTTTCACCATTTTGCAAATTTCATTGGCAGGTTCAAGCAGATTTTGATTGATAGAACCAATGAAACCGGTAAGCGACATAACTAATTCTTCACGAATTGGGTCGATAGGCGGATTGGTAACCTGTGCAAACTGCTGACGGAAATAATTGAACAAGCGTTGTGGTTTTTCAGAGAAAACAGCTAAAGTTGTATCATTTCCCATCGACGATGTAGGTTCGTAACCATCGTTCGCCATAGGAATAATCAAACGTTCCATATCTTCTTTGGAATATCCAAAGGCATGCAAAAGTGTTTGATAATTTGGCAAATCATTTTTTACACTGCGTCCCGACGAAATATCGTCGATATTCACACAGTTCTGATTCAACCATTCGCGGTATGGAAATGCTTTTGCTAAACCTTCTTTCAACTCTCTGTCGTAGAATACTTTACCAAGTTCAGTGTCCACCATCAACATTTTGCCGGGTTTCAGACGTCCGTTTTCTTTTATGCGTTCAGGCGCAAATTCAATGGTTCCGGTTTCAGAAGCTACCACCATCAAATTGTCGTGAGTAATCAGATAACGGGCAGGACGCAAACCATTTCGATCGAGCATACCACCGGCATAGCGACCATCACTGAAAAGTAAGGTAGCCGGACCATCCCAAGGTTCCATAAATGTGCTGTGGTATTCGTAGAAAGCACGTAAACCATCCGAAATCGGATTTTTCTTGTTGTAGCTTTCAGGAACAAGCATAGCCATAGCATGAGGCAGGCTTTTGCCCGACATTACCAAAAATTCCAATGCGTTATCCAACGAGGCGCTATCACTCATTTTGGGTTGGCAAATCGGATACAATTCTTTCAAATTGCCAAGTTGTTCCGAGTGTAGCACACTTTCGCGACTTTCCATCCACTGACGGTTACCACGGATGGTGTTAATTTCACCATTGTGGCCTAACATACGGAAAGGCTGTGCTAAATCCCAGGTTGGGAAAGTATTTGTACTGAATCGTGAGTGAACCAGTGCAATACCACTTGTAAGATGTTCGTTTTGCAAATCGGTAAAATACTCACGCAACTGCATAGGAGTAAGCATACCTTTATATACCATTTGTTTGGTTGATAAGCTTACAATATAAAAACCACGTTCGCGTGCTATTTCAGTGTCTAAAATTGCTTTTTCAATTTTTTTGCGAACTACGTATAGTTTCAACTCAAGTTCCTGTTGCGAATTGCAGCCGGTTACAAAAATCTGAATAACACGTGGTTCGTTCGAAGCCGAAATTTCGCCCAGACAAGCTGAGTTTACAGGCACTTCGCGTACGGCAAGCAGGCTAAGTTCTTCTTTTTGAATGTATTCCTCAAGAAGTTGAGTGCAAAACTCAGCTTTCTTTTGGTCTTTGGGTATAAAAACAAGTCCTGTACCGTATCTCCCTTGAGCCGGAACAGGAATTCCCTGAAGTAAAATAAATTCATGAGGTATTTGCACCAATATACCTGCACCATCACCGGTTTTGTTGTCGGCGCTTTCGGCGCCACGGTGTTCCATGTTTTCGAGAACCTGTAATCCTTTTTCAACAATCTCGTGCGATTTTTCGCCAAAAAGGTTTAATACAAGTCCTACACCGCAGGCATCATGTTCGTTCTGAAATGAGTACAGCGAACGCTGCTCATATTCGTCAATGTTTAATGGGGATGAAGTCATAAATCGATCAAATTGTTTAGTTGGCTTCTACCGAAACCTGATAGACGGAAATTATTTAGTTTTATTGTTCGAAAATAGTGGGAGTGCTTAAAAATAAGCCTCCCACTTGTATAAAAAATAATATATGATATTGCTCTGAAAAAGAATAAATTATCTGATGAAAAGCAATTCGCGATATTTAGGTAATGTCCACATTTCGTCGTCAACAATTAATTCTAATTTGTCAACATTGTAACGAATGATGTCGAAATAAGGAAGTACTTTATCGTGATAAGCTACTGCTTTTTCGTGCTCATGCTCCAATTTGTTAATCTGACGACGCGTATCAACCATATCGTCAACAGCATTTTTGATAGTAGCAATTCGCTCGCCAATTTCAGTAATTAACTGGCTGTTCAGTTTATTCAAACTTTCAGCTTTTTCAGCTGCGAACGAAGCTTTAATTTTATACACATTATCGAGCAATAAACTTTGGTAACGGGTACAAACCGGAATAATGTGGTTCAATGTCAAATCGCCCAATACGCGAGCTTCAATCTGAATCCATTTTGTATAAGTTTCCCATTTCACTTCGTTACGAGCATGTAATTCTTTTTCAGAAAGAACATTTAACGACTCGAACAATTTCACAGAGCTTTCAGAAGTGTAAGCTTTGATAATTTCAGGAACACTTGTTTCGCAATCCAAACCACGTTTTGCAGCTTCTACTTTCCACTCGTCGCTGTAACCATTGCCATCGAAACGGATAGCTTTCGACGCTTTGATATACGATTTGATAACTTCGAAAATTGCTTTTTCTTTTGTTGCACCGGCTGCCATTTTAGCATCCACTTCAGCTTTAAATTCGAAAAGTTGTGCAGCTACTGCAGTATTTAAAGTTGCCATTGCCGACGAACAGTTTGCCGACGAGCCTACTGCACGGAACTCAAAACGGTTTCCGGTAAATGCAAATGGCGAAGTACGGTTACGGTCAGTATTGTCAAGGAATACCTCAGGAATGTGAGGGATATTCATGTTCAGTTTTTTCTTGTCGTCGATAACGATAGCTTCTTCGCTCGAGCTGTTTTCAATTTTATCAAGTACTGCTGTCAACTGACTACCAAGGAATGCCGAAACGATTGCAGGAGGTGCCTCGTTAGCTCCCAAACGGTGAGCGTTCTGAGCTGTCATAATCGATGCTTTCAATAAAGCATTGTGTTTGTGTACAGCCATCAAAGTAGTAGTGATGAAAGTAATAAACTGTAAGTTTTCCTCAGCAGTTTTGCCCGGAGCGTAAAGTACCACGCCGGTATCGGTACCAAGCGACCAGTTATTGTGTTTACCCGAACCGTTTACACCTGCGAAAGGTTTTTCGTGCAACAATACACGGAAACCATGACGACGTGCAACACGTTTCATAATCGACATCATCAATAAGTTTTGGTCAACAGCTAAGTTACATTCGCCATAAATCGGAGCCAACTCAAACTGATTTGGAGCTACCTCGTTGTGACGGGTTTTAGCAGGAATACCATATTTATAAGCTTCGAATTCAATATCTTTCATGTAGGCAGCCACACGAGTTGGTACAGCACCAAAATAGTGGTCTTCCAACTGTTGGTTTTTAGCCGATTCGTGTCCAAGCAAAGTACGACCTGTCAACATTAAGTCCGGACGAGTAGCATACAAACCTTCGTCAACTAAGAAATACTCCTGCTCCCAACCTAAATAAGCGCTTACTTTTTTAACGTTAGGGTCAAACATTTGACATACAGCAGTTGCAGCTTTATCAACAGCAGCCAACGCTTTTTTCAAAGGCGCTTTCAAGTCGAGCGATTCGCCTGTGTACGAGAAGAAAATGGTAGGAATAACCAAGGTGTCGTCAACTACAAAAGCAGGCGAAGCAGGATCCCAAGCAGTATAACCACGAGCTTCGAATGTGCTGCGGATACCTCCATTCGGGAATGAAGATGCATCAGGTTCTTGTTGAGCCAACAATTTTCCTGAGAAATCTTCGATAATAGCTTCGCCAGGTCCGCCAACGTAGTCGATAAATGAATCGTGTTTTTCGGCTGTACCGTCGGTTAATGGTTGAAACCAGTGCGTATAGTGAGTAGCTCCTAATTCAGTTGCCCAGTTTTTCATACCCGAAGCCACCTGATTAGCAAGAGCAATATCTAATGTTGCTCCGTGTTGAGTAACGCTTTTCAATGCTTTCAGTGTGTCTTTCGACAAGTATTTTGCCATTGCAACAGTGTTGAAAACATATTTACCATAATAGTCGGAAGTGTATTTTTCCGGTGCCGAAACGCATAAAGCTTTTTTCTTGAAAGCTTCTTCTACAGCTTTAAATCTTAACGTTGACATAATTGTTTGAATTTATTGAGTTGTTATTTTATATTTTTTCTTTTTTGAACCTTAATACTTACGTTGTGATTAAATTTCTGTGCAAAATTAATAAAAATGTAAGTTTTATCCAATTAATTGCATTGTCTTAATAGTTAATTATATAATAATATTTCAATTTAACATTTTATTTGTATTTTTGATTGATGATTATTACTAAATAATATATTATTATTTCACTTTACAACTATGTTTGTGGTAATCTTAATATTTTTTTTGTTTGCCTCTGCAAATTTAAATATCAATATTGTTAGAATACTTGTAATTGTATGACATAATGTTATTGATTTATATAAATATCATACAAAATGAATAATAATTACAAATTAAACCTATTGTTGAAATTTTCTTCAAAAAATTGAACAGGCTATTTCATCGCGAAGTAGCCTGTTCGGTAACAATAAAACTAAAAAATACACCTTACGCGAGTATAAATTTCGAATAAGGCGTATATATCTTTACTATTTTTAATCGAAATTTGTATAGGCTGTTTCGCCATGATGTGTTTCGTCCAACCCTACTGCTTCGTGTTTGTCGTCTGCTCTGACTCCCACCATCCTATCTGTTAGTTTGAACAATAAATAGGTGCCTAAAGCCGAAAATAAAATGACAACCCCTGCTGCAACTAATTGGATTTTAAGTTGTTCGAAATTTCCATAAATGGCTCCGCTGTATTGGCTTTGAATAAGTGGCGATGCAAAAACACCCGTTAGTATTACTCCCAAAATACCGCCTATTCCATGCACGCCAAAGGCATCGAGCGAATCGTCGTAACCCAATCGTGGCTTCATATATGCAACCATTATAAAACATACAATTGATGCCGCCAAGCCAATAAATAATGCACCCTGAACAGTTACAAACCCGGCAGCTCCTGTAATAGTTGCCAAACCTGCAATTGCACCGGTACAAATTCCAACTACTGTGGGACGACGGTCGATAATCCATTCCAAAACCGCCCAGGTAAGAGCAGCAACAGCAGCCGAAATATGCGTTACAAGCAATGCATTTCCGGCCAAACCATCGGCTGCCAAACCACTTCCGCCGTTAAAGCCAAACCAACCTACCCAAAGCATTCCGGTACCAATAGCCACCTGTGGGATGTTGTGCGGTGGAAGTGCATGTCCTTTATAATCACGACGTTTGCCAAGCATTACGGCTGTAACTATTGCTGCCACTCCGGCACTGATATGCACCACTATACCACCGGCAAAATCGAGCGCACCCATTGCGTACAACCAGCCATCGGCCGACCAAACCCAATGTGCAATGGGGTTATAAATGAACACTGCCCACAATACTGAAAATAATAAAAATCCTTTGAAATTTATTCGTTCGGCAAAAGCTCCAATTATTAAAGCGGGTGTGATTACTGCAAACATACCCTGAAAAAGTATAAACACAACATGCGGAATTGTGCCTGTTTTATTGCCATCGGCAAGGGTGTTGAAATGCGAAATAAAATACGGACTAAGTTCGTGTATCGAAATATTATTCAAAAAAGCCCAGTCGAATCCACCTATATAAGGCTTCAGCCAATCAACTGAATTTGAACCAAATGAGTTGCTGTATCCGAAAATAACCCATTCTACACTTATTACGGCTACAAGAATGAATATTTGCATAAATACACTCAATACATTTTTCCGACGAACAAGTCCGCCGTAAAACAAGGCTAGTCCGGGAATGGACATAAATAATACAAGAGCGGTTGATACAATAACCCAGGCTGTATCGCCCGAATCGAAGCCTGGCTTAGCTTCTGTTAACGATTGCGCAAAAAGCATTGTGCCAAACAACATAAATGCTGTCAGCACTAAAAATTTTAATTTCATGTTTATATCGTGTGTTTTAGATAATTGAGAACCAACGGTCAGCGACCGAAGGGAGATAAATTAAGAAACTAAAAAATGAGAAAACAGGCAAATATTGTAGAATTTATTTCAACTTAATTTCTTATTTTCTTATTTTCCATTTTCAAAAAAAAATAACCTATTCCTTATTATAAAGCGCTCCTGGCCCCGATTCTCCGTTTCGAATACGATAAGTTTCCTCAATATCGTACACAAAAATTTTCCCATCGCCCTGCTCGCCTGTCCATGCTGATTTCAAAATAGTTTTTACAGTTTTCTCGACATTTACATCGCGCACCACAATCGAAATCATGCGACGCTGAATATACCCGGATTTGAAAACCTGTCCGCGAACCACCTGCTCTTCGGTTGATTTGCCAAGTCCGGTAATATCCCAATACGAGAACCAATCAATTTCAGCATCATACAATGCCTGTTTTACATCTTCGAATTTTGACTTCCGAATAACTGCTTCAATTTTTTTCATTCTGAAAGAAATAAATTTTAATTTGTGTTTTATTGTTTCAAAAAGATATCATTTTGCAAGAAAGTTAATACAAAAGTGATTTTTTGTTTGTCATTTTGTTAATAATATCTTTTTGGGGTGCAAAAGTACACTATTATTTTTAAATTACAAACAAAAGGTCATTGTATTGCAATAATTGACGGAATTATGAAAGCTCTTTTTCTATTTGACTTACTTATGAATTTTGTTTTTTATAAAAATAAAGCAGACCAATTCATCCCGAATTAGTCTGCCCTGAAACAATAAAACTAAAAAACACACGATAAAAAGTCAGCCCCGAAAATAATATTTCAGGGAATGACTTATTTCTTAATTTTTAATCGAAGTTAGTGTAAGCTGTTTCACCATGCTGTGTTTCATCAAGACCCAATGCCTCATCTTTATCTGAAACGCGTACACCTACCAACTTATCGGTTAATTTAAACAAAATATATGTTCCAATACCAGAGAACAATATTGTAGCTATGGTAGCTGTTACCTGTGCGCCAAACTGATCCCAGTTTCCATACGCAGCACCACTGTAAGCTGACTGTACTGCAGGAGTTGCTAATACACCGGTCAATAATGCCCCCAAAATACCTCCAATACCATGTACTCCAAACGCATCCAACGAATCGTCGTATCCAAGTTTTGGTTTTACATAAGCAACCATAAAGAAACATACTAATGATACAGCTACCCCAATAATAAGAGCACCACCAACACCTACAAAACCTGCAGCTGGAGTAATAGCTACCAAACCACCAACAGCACCTGTACTTATGCCTACGACAGTAGCACGTTTATCAATAATCCATTCCAGTGCTGCCCAAACAACAGCAGCAGTAGCAGCGGCTATATGTGTCACCATAAGAGCATTAGCGGCAAGTCCATCGGCAGCTAATCCACTACCTGCATTGAACCCAAACCAACCTACCCAAAGCATAGCTGCACCCATTACCACGTATGTAATATTGTGAGGAGGCAATGCATGATTCTTATAATCGCGGCGTTTGCCAAGCATCAATGCAGTTACTATAGCTGCAATACCTGCGTTAATATGAACTACAGTTCCACCTGCAAAGTCTAAAGCTCCATCCTGAAATAACCAACCATCGCCCGACCATACCCAGTGAGCTACCGGATTGTAAATAAAAATTGACCAAAGTACCGAAAACAAAAGAAATCCTTTGAACTTAATACGTTCAGCAAATGCACCAATAATAAGAGCAGGTGTAATTACTGCAAACATACACTGAAACATGATAAACAAAATATGTGGAATTGTTCCAATAGTTCCACCATCGGCAGTAGGCTGCGAATGTGAAATAAAATACGGACTTAAATCGCTTACATTAATTCCATTCAGAAAAGCCCAGTCAAAACCACCAATATAAGGCTTTAACCATTCGATAGAATTTGAACTAAAAGCATTTGAATAACCAAAAACAACCCATTCGATGCTGATAACAGCCACAAGTATAAATACTTGCATAAAAACACTTAAAACATTTTTGCGACGAACCAAACCACCGTAAAATAACGACAATCCGGGAATTGACATAAACAATACCAAAGCGACAGCTACTATCATCCAGGCGGTATCGCCGGCATCAATAGTTGGTACAACTGCTGTTGCTGTTTGAGCCATCAACGTACTACTTAGCCCTGCTATAAGAGCGAAAAGTAAAACTATATATTTTTTCATTTTTATATTCTTTTTTTTTCTAATTTCTGATTTCTAATTTAATTACTCTGCATTGTATAAAGCTTCAGGACCCGACTCGCCATTGCGAATACGGTATGTTTCAGCTATGTCGTATACAAATATCTTTCCATCTCCCTGTTCACCTGTTTGTGCCGATTTAATAATCGCTTTAACTGTTTTTTCGGTGTTCACATCCCTTACTACAATAGAAATCATGCGGCGTTGAATGTAGCCTGATTTAAATACCTGACCGCGAACTACTTGTTCCTCAGTCGATTTTCCAAGACCTGTAATGTCCCAATACGAAAACCAATCGATGTCTGCATCGTACAATGCCTGTTTCACATCTTCAAATTTCGATTTACGAATAACTGCTTCAATTTTTTTCATTTTTCTAAAATTATTATTGTTGTGTTTGTTTTATTGCTTTAAAAAATCCATCTCATCAATCATCATCCATTAACCATTAACCACATTTTTAGTCCGTTAGTTTTATCGAAAAGCGTACAAAAAATGATTAATGTACGCTTTTCTAAAAATATTATATTTGATAAAAAATCAATTGTATGCTTTTTCTCCGTGTTCGTAGTAGTCCAGACCGTTTTCTTCTTCTTTCTTGCTAACGCGAAGTCCGATAGTCTTTTTGATAGCATAGAACAAGATAAATCCAAAGCCCAAGCCCCATGCTGCAACAGCACCTACACCTATTGCCTGCGACATCAACATGCCTGCTCCACCACCGTAAAACAAACCTCCATCGGTAGCAAATAAACCTACTGCCAATGTTCCGAATGCGCCATTAATAGCATGTACTGATACTGCACCTACCGGATCATCAATTTTCAATATATTATCAAAAAATTCAACAGCAAATACAACCAATACACCTGCAATCAGACCAATTAATACTGCACCTTCGGCGCTAACCACATCACAACCTGCAGTAATTGCTACTAATCCGGCCAATACACCATTTAAAGTCATACTCAAGCCTGGTTTTCCGTAACGTAACCATGTTGTTATCAATGTTGCTACTGCTCCTGCGGCTGCTGCGGCGTTGGTGGTTACAAATATGTGTGCAACCAATTCAGCATTTGCAAAACTTACTGTCGAACCAGGATTGAAGCCAAACCAACCTAACCAAAGTATAAATACACCTAAAGCTGCTAAAGTAATGCTATGGCCTGGTATGGCATTCGTTTTTCCATTTTTATATTTGCCTAATCGAGGTCCCAAAACTGCTGCTCCGGCTAATGCTAACCATCCACCAAGTGAGTGTACTACGGTTGAGCCTGCAAAGTCATGAAATGGTATTTCTAATTGCGACAACCATCCGCCTCCCCATATCCAGTGGCCTGAAATTGGGTAAATTACCAATGTAATAATGGCGCTATACACTAAATACGAAACGAATTTTGTACGTTCAGCCATTGCTCCCGACACAATAGTGGCAGCTGTGGCAGCAAACACCAATTGGAAGAAGAAAAATGCTTCGTTTGGTATACCTAATGCCGAACCATGATCTGTAGTCGAAAAAAGCTCAAAACTTCCAAACCAGCCACTGCCGGCTCCAAACATAATACCGTAACCAATAATCCAGAAACCTAAGGTTCCGATTGCAAAGTCCATTAAGTTTTTGAAAAGAATATTTGAAGTGTTTTTCGAACGTGTTAAACCTGCTTCAACCAATGCAAAACCAGCTTGCATAAAAAATACCAAAGCGGCTGCAATTAACACCCACATGGTGTTTAGTCCTGTTGTTAATGTAGTTAAATCCATAATTTTATACCTTTAATATTTTAATTATTCTTTTATATAAAGCGATTCAGGACCTTTTTCACCTGTACGTATACGCACCGATTCGTCGATAGTCGAAATAAAGATCTTTCCATCTCCCAATTCTCCTGTGCGTCCGGCTTTTACTATTGCTTCGGTTGCTGCGTCAACAAATTTTTCGCGACACACAAACGATATTACTCTACGTTCAATCAAACGGGTTTCGTAAACCGTAGCACGGAAAATCATATTTCCTGTTTTTTCGTTTCCAACACCGGTAACATCCCAGTAGGTGAAGAAATCAATACCTGCTGCATGCAGGGCTTCTGTAACGTCGTCGAATACAGATTTTCTGATAATAGCTTCAATTTTTTTCATTTTAATACTTTTTTAAATTGTAAAATTAAATATCTGATAATTGAATATTGAGTGGGAATTAATTCGGATTACCCAACTCAATACTCAATAACTAAAAATCTGTATATTATAATGTAATACCTGCTACAAGGAAGAACTGTTCAGTTTTTGGATTCAGTATGGCACTCGCTTTCAATGGAATTGAGAAAGTGTCAGTAATTTTAATTTCCTTCGAAGTGCTGATTCCAACATTACACAATGCAAACTTTGCATCCGGCGTATGCCAACCATCACCTGCACCTGCAAAAATGCTGAATTTTTCAAATGCATAACCTACTTCAAAGTACTTGTCGCCACCTGCTGTAGCTGCTCCACCTGCCTGGTTGAAAATATAGTTACCCGAAAGTGATAAACCTCCTGTTGTGTAACCTAAGTTAAGTTCCAATCCATGTGCACCGGTTGCTTTGCTGAAATCAAAATAACTTGTTCCCGGATAATAGTAATCGGTCAATCCTACTGTCAAACCAAATCCAAATGCATATTTAGCATACAAATCTGCCTCAAGGAAACCATCAAATCCGGCCGAACCCCATGCGCCTACCGAAAATCCACCCGAAGTAAAATCTAAGGTTGGCTGAATCGATACGCCCGAAAAACTCGAACCACGCCATACATACTGACTTACTACGTCGGCTGCTGCTTTAAACTCTTGTGCTTTTACACTTGCTGTTGCCATCATAACAACCATTGCTACTGCGAAAAATTTTACTGTTTTCATACTTTTAAAAAATTAAATTGTAATTAATAAAAAACTAATACTTATTCGTTTGTTTTGTTTTTGTGTGTCATAAAGATATGTATACGTTATATTTGCTATCAATATGATTTAAATACTCTGCAAAGATAAGCGTTTTGATATATTCCAACCAAATAATCGAGCAATTTAATAGTAAATATTTTTGCCATGTGTCAATATGATACAAAAATGGTATATATGCTATCATATTATCATATATTATTTGATAATATCAAATTAGTGTAAGTTTAAAAATCTAAAATCCTACCTAAATGTAATAAATATGTTTTGGGCGTGCCCCTGCGGGTCGGGCTTTCACTGCTGCCCCGCTTGCTTTGCCGCGTGGCATTCGTTCTATCCCTCACGCATCGCTACCCGAAGGACAACGCATAACATGAGCAGTATTGATATATCAGGAAGTTTAAAGCAATTTGCTAAAGGCATAGCAATGCATATCAGGCAAGTATGGGCTCTGATTAGTTGTAGTGGTTAGTGTTAGTCATTTAAAGCAGCCGGATTCAATAATTAATTCAGTTTTAACCGGAGCAAAACTTAGGAATAAAGCACTTTTTTTCTGACGATATATTGCACGAAGCTGCAATTACAATAGTTAAGGTTGTAATAATATACCCTCATTAAAAGGGTGATTTTGAATGTGAAATTTTAGATTGTTGACTTTTTGCGTCGTATTACAAGCCAAACGCCCCAAATTATAAACGGAATACTCAGTATCTGCCCCATATTGAGCAACATACCCGATTCGAAAGCTTCCTGGTCGAGTTTGATAAATTCGAGCAAAAAGCGGGTACCAAATATACCAAGCAAAAATACACCGTAGAGTAGTCCGGTTTGCTTGTAAGCTTGCTTTTTCCAATACATCCACCACAATAGGGCAAAGGTAACCAAGCAATAAATCATTTCGTAAATTTGTGTGGGATGCATGGGCATTGTTTGTCCATCACGCACAAAAATAAATCCCCACGGAAGGTCGGTGGCACTACCATAAATTTCAGAATTCATAAGGTTACCCAGGCGAATAGCGGCACCGGTAAGCGCAGCACCAATCACTAAGCGGTCCATTCCCCAAAGAAAACCTTTGTGAGAAACATTCTTATTATACAGGTATAATGCAATAATAATTCCGATGGCACCACCGTGACTTGCTAATCCGCCCCGCCAAACATAGAGTAGCTCCCATGGATGCGACAGGTAGTAATTGCCGTAGGTAAATGTTATACCCAAAAATGTAAATGGTTCGTCCAATGGTTTCCATTCGTAGAAAAAACAATGACCCAACCGTGCGCCGACAATTGTTCCGATAACGGTGTACATAAAAAGTTTATCCACCCATGTTTCGGGTAACTTCTCGTTTTTATACAGTTTTTGTACAACAAACAAAGCTAACCAGATACCAACTGCCCAAAGCAATCCGTACCAGCGAACATGTATTGGCCCGAGGCTAAATACTTCCGGGTCGACATTCCAAACGATAGAGTAAATATTCATAAAATTTGCCCCCAACCCCTAAAGGGGAGTAAAGTTAGTATTGTTTATTAAATCTTCATTCTCACATTACCACATTGACATATTGTCTTATTGGCACATTATCACATCATCACATCACCACATCACCACATCATCACATTCCTAAGCACCGTGGCAATTTTTATATTTCTTACCACTTCCACACGGGCACTGGTCGTTTCGACCTACTTTTTTCTCAACAACAATAGGCTGCGTTTTTTGCACTTCGCGGGTGTCTTGTTTTGTTGGGTCTTGCTGTGCTGAACTTCGGCTCCCAATTTCATCTTTTTGCGTACGCATACGGCTCAAATCCATCCGTTGTGCAGGACGGGCTTCACGAACCTGTTCCGGTTCACGAACCGGTATCTGACCGCGCATAAGTATCGACAATACTTTGCGGTTCATCGAGTCAATCATTTCCTTGAACAGACCGAATGATTCTAATTTGTAAATTAAAAGCGGATCTTTTTGTTCGTAGCTTGCATTCTGAACCGACTGGCGAAGTTCATCTAACTGACGGAGGTGTTCTTTCCACTCATCATCAATTACATAGAGCAATGTTTGCTTTTCAAATGCTTTTACTACTTCTTTTGCTTCATCTTTGTATGCAGTTTCCAGATGGGCTGTTACGTTGAAAACCCGTTTGCCATCAGTAACCGGAACTAAGATATTTTCGTATTGTTGACCGCGTTCTAAGTAAACCTGTTTGATAACCGGATAAGCTACGGCAGCTAATTTATCCATTTTGCGTTTGAAGGTAGCCAATGCAGCTTCGCTCACCTGATGCACCAATTCACCCGAACGTGTCGAAGTAAAGACGGTTTCGTCGAAAGGAGCATCCATCGAATATGTTCTTATCAACTCTTCCTGCAATAATTCGTAATCATTACTTTGTTTGGCACTTTCAACAATGGTTTCGGCCACATCGTAAATCATATTGGTAATGTCTACGCCAATACGTTCACCCATCAGGGCATGGCGGCGTTTGCTGTAAACCACCTCGCGTTGTGAGTTCATCACGTCATCGTATTCCAACAAACGCTTACGAATACCAAAGTTGTTTTCTTCTACTTTTTTCTGTGCGCGTTCTATCGATTTCGAAATCATCGAATGCTCAATCATTTCCCCTTCTTCGAATCCGAGTTTGTCCATAATACCCGAAATACGTTCGGAACCAAACAAGCGCATTAAATCATCTTCGAGCGATACGTAGAAAATTGATGAACCCGGATCGCCCTGACGGCCTGCACGACCACGTAACTGGCGGTCGACACGGCGGCTTTCGTGACGCTCGGTACCAATAATTGCCAAACCACCTGCTTCTTTTACTTCGGGTGTTAGTTTAATGTCGGTACCACGACCGGCCATATTGGTAGCAATAGTTACCGTTCCTTTTCGTCCGGCTTCGGATACAATATCGGCTTCACGCTGGTGAAGTTTTGCATTCAGTACGTTGTGTTTAATTTTCCGGCCGGTAAGCATTCGGCTCAGTAATTCCGAAATTTCAACTGAAGTTGTTCCCACCAACACCGGACGACCGGCTTGTACCAATCTGTCAATTTCTTCGATAACAGCTATATACTTTTCGCGTTTGGTTTTGTAAACGCGGTCTTCCATATCGTTACGGGCAATGGGGCGATTGGTAGGAATTACAACTACATCCAATTTATATATGTCCCAAAGTTCGCCCGCTTCCGTTTCGGCAGTACCTGTCATACCCGAAAGTTTGTGGTACATACGGAAATAATTCTGCAAAGTAATGGTTGCAAATGTTTGTGTAGCAGCCTCTACCGTTACACGCTCTTTTGCTTCAATCGCCTGATGCAAGCCATCCGAATAGCGACGGCCTTCCATAATACGACCGGTTTGCTCGTCCACAATTTTTACCTTGTTTTCGATAACCACATATTCTACATCGCGTTCGAAAAGCGTATACGCTTTCAGCAACTGATTGATGGTGTGAACGCGTTCTGACTTAATGGCGTAATTCTGGTTCAGCTCATCCTTGCGGCTTTGTTTATCATCGGTCGACAATGATTTATCTTTTTCGATTTCAGCAATTTCGCTACCAACATCGGGTAATACAAAGAATTTAGCATCTTCCGAGCTGTCAGTTATCAAATCAATACCTTTGTCGGTAAGCTCGATGGATTTATTTTTCTCGTCAATTACAAAATAAAGCGGATCGGTGGCAATATGCATGTTGCGGTTATTTTCCGCCATGTAAAACTCTTCCGTTTTCAATAATTGGGCTTTAACTCCTTGCTCGCTGAGATACTTAATCAGCGGTTTGTTGTTGGGCATACCTTTGTACGAACGGAAAAGCGCCAAAGCTCCTTCTTCCTGTTCTTTTTTGTCAGACGAGGACATCAGTCGGCGGGCATCTGCTAAATATTTGGTAGCTAATGTTTTTTGTGTATTTACAAGGCGTTCCACTTTCGGGCGAAGTTCTTCAAAAAGCTGGTCGTCGCCTTTGGGTACTGGACCCGAAATAATAAGTGGCGTACGTGCATCATCGATTAATACGGAGTCAACCTCATCCACAATGGCATAGTTGTGTTTGCGCTGTACCAGGTCGGCGGGGCTTGTAGCCATATTGTCGCGCAGATAGTCGAAACCAAATTCGTTATTGGTACCAAAGGTTATGTCGGCCATATAAGCAGCGCGGCGTTCGTCGGAATTGGGGCGGTGACGGTCGATACAATCCACACTCAATCCGTGGAACATATAAAGTGGTCCCATCCATTCCGAGTCACGTTTCGACAGGTAGTCGTTCACTGTTACCACGTGTACACCGTTGCGGGTCAATGCGTTAAGAAATACCGGCAATGTTGCTACTAATGTTTTACCTTCACCTGTTCCCATTTCGGCAATTTTACCTTTGTGAAGTACGGTACCGCCAAAAAGCTGAACATCATAATGCACCATTTCCCATTTTAGCAGGTTACCACCGGCAGTCCATTCATTTTTATAATGCGCTTTATCGCCAACTATACTTACAAAATCGTGTTTTGCAGCCAGATTTCGGTCGAAATCGGTTGCAGTAACTATTACTTCAGCGTTTTCGCTTAATCGGCGGGCAGTATCTTTCACAATGGCAAAAGCATCGGGCATAACCTCTTCCAATGCTTTCTCGAGTTTCTCAGTAACTTCTTTTTCGAGTTTATCTATTTCATTATAAATTTTTTCGCGCAAATTAATTTCGGTGGATTCAATCGAAGCTTTTAGCTCGGCAATACGATTCCGCTCTGTAGCTACGTAATTTTGAATAAACTGTTTGAGTTCTTCTGTTTTTGTACGTAGCTCATCATTACTGAGCATTTTAATTTTTTCGTAGGCAATTTTTATTTTTTCTACATAAGGTTCTATTTCTTTGAGGTCGCGTTGCGCCTTATTGCCGAATAGTTTTTTTAGAATGTCGTTAAATCCCATATTTGTTATTTATTTCGTGTTTCGTGTTTCGCGTTTTTTTTGAAATACCACTTTTGTCAGTTTTTTTTCAAAAATGACTGACAAAGATAGTATTTTTAGTTGTAAAATTTATTTAAAAATCAGAATTAAAGGCAGCCGCTTATATTGCAATAAGTGAGCCGAAACTTACTAAATGGCTATTTCTTCCGTTTTTACTTCAAAAAAGCTGAAATTTACATTTCCATAAGCTCTGTGATCGATAAAGTTTGGATGCTCTTTGAAGTTGTTTTTGGCTGAATGTTCCAATACAAAAAGTCCGTCGGATTTTAGTAATTCATTTTTAAAAATCAAATCGGGCAACTCTTCCAGATTACCAAGCTGATACGGAGGGTCTGCAAAAATAAAATCGAATTGGAGATTGGTGGAATTGATAAATTTAAGCACATCCATTTTTAAAAGTTGCAGATTGTTGATTTTTAATTCTTTGCAAACTTTTTGAATAAAATCGCATTGGGTTTTGTAATTTTCGATAGCCGTTACGCTACGGCATCCCCGCGAGATAAATTCGAAACCTACACTTCCTGTTCCTGCAAAAAGATCGAGCACATCGATATCCTCAAAATCTATTCTGTTATTTAGTAGATTAAACAACCCTTCTTTGGCAAAATCGGTTGTGGGTCGCGCTTTTATATTTGTTGGGGTACTTATTCGCCTACCCTTGTAAAGTCCGCTGATGATTCTCACTGCTTAAATGGTTGATTGAATGATTGTTGTATTTGGTATGTGTTTTATTAACAGGCTTTGCAAAGCCGGATTTTGTTGCTGGTTGAAAATAATCAACTGCCGCATGTTGGCTTGCAACTTTAATGTGTAAATAATATTCAGTAAATGATATAAGATGTCTTCGTTGCTGCTGTAGGAATAAGTGTTAAGTAGCAGAAGTCCGTTTTCTGAAACTACGGCAATGTCAATATTTGTGCTATGTACAGACATGTAAATTCCTTGATTCGTTTCAATCCGGTTCAGGAAGTGAATAATATTATGTGAAATATTGGTTTTCCCGAATACACTACTAATTGCATTTTCAATTTTTAGGGGACAGGCAATTATCAGATTCGCTTTTAAAGCAGGAAATCCGTTTGAGTGAATCACATATTTATTACTTTCAAAATCAGGATGATGAAATTTAAGTAATGCTTCACACGTTTGTGTATCAGCAAATAATTCGGGTATCAGGGTGTAGTATTTACTGTCGGTAATGAGCTCGACATTCGAATAGAATATTTCAGGCTCAAAATGAAGTTTGAATTGGTTTGCTATTTCTACTTCATTAAGTGCGTTACAGTCCATCCTGACTTGTTTTGTCGAAATCAGGGTTTGGGTTTCATTGTATATAGATAAAGAAAATCCATCCGATTGGAGTCGGATGGATAAATAATACGGTTGGTATGACATGCGTTTACTCCCAGTTTCCGGCATTGTTGTTTGGTTCTGTAATAGAACCAACCATTAATCCGGGGAATTTCGAAAGTTTGGTTTGTATATCAATTTTATTCAAAACTTCCTGACGGTTCAAATCATGCAAATAAACTTCGTAAGGAACTGAAGCCTCGAATAGCGGGATTTTAATTCCGTTGTTGTTTGTGTAATCGTTATTTACTTTCAAATCAAATTTTTTATTATCAGTAAATGGCACTATCGCAATTTGTTCAATTGTTTCGGCTGTGTATTTATCAGGGAAAATACCTTCTATCATATTTACATAGGCGGTATCTCTGCGGAAATTCTGAAGTCCGTTAGCAATGATTTCCTGCATGTTGCCACTGCGTACAATTTTAGCTGCCTGCGCTTCGGTAAGTCCTGCTTCGAGTTGTTTTTCGGTAAGCGAACCTTCTTTCATTACTGTTTTTTTCTTCGCTACTTTCAGGAATTTAATTAAATCTTCAAATTTATCGGTGTAAACTCCTTTTTGGTCGCGGTACTCAACCTGCGCTTTGCGGATGTCTACTAATTTTTCAATAATTACCTTTTCGCGACTTTCTTTCTCAGCGTCAAATTGTATCGGAGTAACGATACTCATAATGCATAAATACGTAAGAAGAAGAATGGAGGCAACAAGTAAAATTTTGATGATGGTTTTCATGCGTTCAATTCTGTTATTAATTAGTGTCTTATTTATTTTTTTAGCCTATTTAGCAATTAAATTTTTGAGCATGCAAATTTAAAAAGAAATTTCAAATCAACCTACTTTTTTTCGAAAAGTTTTTTATTTATTCAGTAATAAGTAATCAATAGTATTTAATGATATGTTTTGTTATGACCCCCAACCCCTAAATGGGGGCTAAAGATTGCGACTAATAGTCTGTTTTACGTTTAGCAAAAATTCATAAATTTCATCTTAAATCCCCCCATTTGTGGGGTAGGGGGGGCGTGAATATAAAATTTAGAAAATATATCATTATACATTTCCTATTACTTAAGTAATAAAAAAGCCCTGCCTTTTTTAATTAGCAGGGCTTCTGGCTTTTATAAAACAAAATGAAAAATTATTTTTTGAGTTCGGCAGCTGCCTTTAACTCGGCTTTTTTCTGTTTGCGTTTGAAAAATTCGTAGTTGATTGGCGAAGCCACAAATACCGACGAATAGGTTCCGATTAAGATACCAAACAGCATGGCGAAAATAAACCCGCGTATAGTTTCTCCCCCAAAAATAAAGATAGCAAACAATACCACTAAGGTTGTCATCGATGTACTGAATGTACGTCCTAATGTAGAGTTAATAGCATCGTTCATCGATTGCATACGGTCGCGTTTCGGATACAGATTTACGTTTTCGCGGATACGGTCAAAGATAATTACCGTATCGTTTACCGAATAACCTACTACCGTCAGAATTGCTGCAATAAACGATTGGTCAATCTCCATGGAGAATGGCATAAATTTATATCCCAGCGAGAACATACCAATTGTAATAAACGCATCGTGCGCAAGAGCAACTGTAGCTCCCATGGCGTAACCAAATTCACGGAAACGGATAAAAATATACAAACCAATGGCAATAATGGCGAAAATCACAGCCCAAACAGCGGCAGTTTTAATATCATCTGCAATGGTCGGACCTACTTTTTGAGAGCTTTGAATGTATTGAGTTACAAATTGCTCATTGGTAACATTGCTTTTCAACAATGGTTTCAATCCTGTATATAATCTTCCTTCAATTTCGTCATCAATGGTTTCAGAGTTGTCATCAATTTTGTATTTTGTAGAAATACGAACCTGATTATCAGAACCAATAGTAATAACCTGAACGCCTGTACCATCGAATGATTTTGCCAATAAACTACGAACCTGATCGGTTTTTACTGCCTGATCAAAACGAATTACATAATTACGACCACCACTAAAGTCAACACCTAAGTTTAATCCGTTCGTAGCAAAGGAAATTACACTAATTGTAATAAGCGAGATGGAAATAATGTAAGCAATTTTACGACCGCCTAAGAAATTTAATTTGGCGTTTAACCACCATTTTTCAGTCAGTTTGGTTGAGAAAGGCAATTCTTTCGCTTTTTCTTTGGCGGCATACATTTCAAGCATCAGGCGGGTAAGGAATACCGAAGTGATAAACGATGTTACGATACCTATTATCAATGTATTGGCGAAACCTTTAATTGGACCTGTTCCGAAAATTGCCAGTACAATACCTGTAATTAAGGTGGTTACCTGACCATCGACAATCGCCGAAATAGCATTGCTATAACCATCGGTAATCGATTTTTTCATGGTTTTACCTGCACGAAGTTCTTCTTTAATACGTTCGTAGATAATAACGTTTCCATCCACAGCCATACCCAGCGTAAGAACGATACCGGCAATACCCGGTAACGTAAGTACTGCAGAGAACGATGCTAAAATTCCGATTAAGAAAAATACGTTTACAAACAACGTAAAGTCGGCAATTAAGCCCGGAACTTTACCATAATAAACCACCATGTAAACCAAAACCAAGAGGAATGCAATTACAAACGAAATAAATCCGCTATTGATAGCTTCCTGACCAAGTGAAGGACCAACAATGTCTTCCTGAACAATGCGGGCAGGTGCCGGCATTTTACCTGAATTAAGTGTGTTTGCTAAGTCTTTTGCTTCTTCAACCGAGAAGTTTCCTGTAATTTGAGAATTTCCACCCGAAATTTCGGTGTTTACAGTTGGGAACGAATAAATGTAACCATCAAGCGAAATAGCAATTGATTTACCAATATTTTCTTTGGTCATGCGTGCCCATGTTTTTGAACCTTCCTGATCCATAGTCATGCTTACATTGGCATAAGCCGAAGTTTGACTAAAATCAGCACGCGCATCGGTAATTACGTCACCTTCGAGTGGTGCACGACCATCGCGGCTTGTAACTTTAATGGCAATAAGCTGGAATATTTCACCACCTTCGTCAATAGCTTTAACTGTCCAGCGCATTTGGAGGTCGCGTGGTAAGGCTTCTTTCACCTGTTTTGTGGCGAGGTATGCGTTGATTTGAGCTGTATCTTTGCTGTGAGCCATACCAACTACCGGTCCGCGACCAATTTGTCCACCCTGAATGTTAGGTTGCAGACGTGCAAATAGCGGATTTTCTTTTTTGAACTCTTCGTTCATTTTTGCTGAGTCAGTTTTGGCTTCCGGTTTTTTAGCCAGTGCAGCTTTCAGACTATCGGCAGCCGAAACAGGTTTGGCAGCAGTGGCAGTAGCAGCTTTTGTAGTATCGATAGCAACAGGGGCTTTCGACAATGCGCCTAAAATACGGTTTGCTTCGGCCAGATTGCTGTAAATTTCGGATAATTCATACGTTTCCCAGAACTCGAGGTTTGCAGAACCCTGAAGTAATTTACGAACACGTTCGGGTTCTTTAATACCAGGAAGTTCAATGAGGATACGTCCTGTGTTATTGTTGTCGCGTTGAATATTGGGCTGAACAACGCCAAAACGGTCGATACGGGTACGCAAAACGTTGAAAGAATTACTGATAGCGCCGTCAATTTCTGTTTCCAAAACTTTCACTACATCTTCATTTGAAGTGCTCAAGGATATTTTTTCTTTCAGTTCGAATGTGCTGAAAACGGTGGAAAGTTTTGCATTCGGGTCTAACTCTTTGTAAGCTTGTACAAATAAATCGAGGTATTGCACCTGACTGTTTGTTTTCTGGCGTTCGGTAGCCATTTGTAATGCTTTTGTGAAATTAGGCGAGGTGTTGTAACCCGAAAGAGAACGAATAATATCGGCAACCGATACTTCGAGCGTTACATTCATACCACCTTTCAGGTCGAGACCTAAATTGATTTCTTTTTCGCGACACTCTTTAAGTGTATAACCTAACCAAATTTCTTCGTTAGCAACTGAATCAAGGTATTGATACTCTTTCAGTTTGTCCCCTGCTGCATATTCCTTCGCCTTTTTATTATAAGTACTTGTAACAACAGTAAAGGACAGGTAAAACAAACACACCAAGGTGAGTGCTACGGCAAAAATCCTGATTAATCCTTTGTTTTGCATGGAAAATTTATTTATTGATAAAACATTAATTATATTCGATTTTTCAAACGAGGTGCAAATATAGTATTTTTTTTAATATAAATGGTTTTTAGCTAAAAATTATGTGTTTAAAAAATTGCTGGATATTTTTGCATTTTACATAGAACACTTTTATCTGCCATTTTTGAAACTTCGATATTGCATAAATGTATTTTTTGTTTAGTTTGTAATAATTTTCTATCTTTGGGCTCTGTTTTTTAAAGTGTATAAATTCTTGTAAATATGACTCCGTTCTACAAAACTATATTATATGGTATAGGTGTGTTCTCACTTTTTACTACTATTGCTTTGATTCTTAAATTAGTATCTCATCAAAAACCTGTTGATGCCGATTATTTCGGATTGTTTACAAACAGCGATTTATTGCTTGGTTTGGTAGTGTCCGTTGTGGTTACAATTGCGCATAAACGAAAAATGAGGTTGAAATAAGTTTAAGATTTTTATTTTCAGTGAAAGAAATAATTGATTATATCATTCAGTTTTTAATCGGGGTAAATAATCCCGATAACATATCGTTGCGTATAGGTTATACAGCTAATTACAGTGAATTTGATAAATACGATGTTGTTATTAAGTCGTCAGGTTTTTTTGATGCCAATATTTATGGTACAGAGGCTTCGCTGCCGGTATTGCCTCTGAAGATATGGGATGAAGTCCCCATACTCTTTGGCGACCCTTTTGCCGAGCTTATTGGTAATACGTTGGTTTTGAATGCCGATATAATTGCAGGCACTTATTTTCTGATTTCACGTTACGAAGAAATGGTACGTCCAACCGTACGTGATGTTCACAAGCGTTTCCCGGGCAAGGAATCGTTACCGTACAGAGCCGGATTTATTGATCGTCCGATTATTGAAGAGTGGGGGCTGCAATTTAGAGCTTTATTGCGAAATAATGGTTTTGAAATACCTGAACCTCCTCGTAAAATCAATAAAGTATATCTGACACACGATGTGGATCAGCTGGCGCATTTCCGTACTATCAGAGGAATGCTTGGTGGCATTTTACGCGGTATAAAGCGCCCCAAAGAAGGTCAGCGTGCACTCAAAAGCTTTTTTGGACGATTGAGTGATGACCCGTGGTACACATTTCCGTTTTTGTTTAAAATAAATAACGAACTCCGAAATGTACTCGGTGAATTCCGCTGCGAAACGATTATTTTTGTTCGTTCTATGGGTATTACCTACGAAGAAGATAAACCATTTCCGAATTTGGTGTTGCCTGATTATAAGTATTTTTTGCGCTATTGCCGTCGCAAGGCTGTAACTATCGGACTTCATGCAAGCTACGAATGTGGTGTGTTTCCGGCATTAGTCGAAACCGAAAAAAGCCGACTCGAAAAAGCCATTCATCATAAGGTACTTTTCAATCGGAATCATTTTATGAATAACCGCGAACCGCAGGATATGATGGAACTGATCAATGCCGGCATTACCGACGATTTTAGTTTGGGTTATGCCGATATGGCCGGTTTTCGGTTGGGAACATGCAGGCCGGTACGGTTTATCAATCCCGCAACAAGAGAAATTACGCCGCTTACACTACATTCGCTAACTATAATGGACCGCACCTTGAGCGATAAGCGGTATATGTATATGAATGCGCACGATGCTTATCAGTATTGCGAACAACTTATAAATTGTGTGGAGCGCTATAATGGCGAAATTTCGTTGCTGTGGCACAATAACTTAGTTGAAAAATCGCCCGACCTCTATCATCGTAAACTCTATGTCGATTTATTGAATCTTCTGAAAGAAAAAGTATGAGGCGAATTATTATTTTGGCGACTAACGATTTGGCTACCGATCAGCGCGTGCTGAAAGTGGCTGCCGTTTTTCAGCAAAATAATTTCGATGTTTTACTTGTAGGCCGAAAGCTTAAAAAATCCCCCGCTATTTCCATTCCGTTTAAATTCAAGCGTCTGAATCTGATTTTTAAACGTTCGGTGCTGTTCTATGCCGAATTTAATATTCGTGTATTTTTTCTGTTACTTTTTGGCAAATGCAGTCATGTTTTAGCCAACGATACCGATACACTTCCGGCAGCTTTTTTAGCATCAAAATTAAAAGGCGTGGAGTTAATATTTGATGCGCACGAACTATTTCCTGAGGTGCCTGAGCTTAATAATCGGCCTTTTGTAAAAAAAATATGGACAAAAATCGAGGATTTGTTTTTTCCGCATTTAAAAACCTGTTATACAGTTTGCGAATCTATTGCCGATTATTATAATCAGAAATATGGTATAAATATGCAGGTAGTGCGGAATATACCGTATAAACGTAATTTTCAGGATAAAATTTTGAAATACGGCTCAAAAAAAATCATTCTTTATCAGGGTGCGCTTAATAAAGGACGCGGTTTGGAGTGGGTGATTGCGGCAATGCCGTATGTTGAGAATGCTATATTGGTAATAATAGGTTCAGGAGATGTGGAGATGCAGCTTAAAATGCAGGTTGAAAGTGCTCAGTTGAAAGACAAGGTACTGTTTTTAGGGAGAAAGGATGCTTCCGAGCTGTATAAATATACTCCATCGGCGGCTATCGGCCTGTGCCTGCTCGACGATGTGGGTTTAAGTTATCACTATGCCTTACCCAATCGTATTTTCGATTATCTGCATGCGGGAGTTCCTGTGTTGGCAACCCGTTTCCCTGAAATCCAGAAAATTGTTTCGACATATAATACCGGTGTGCTTATTGACCATTACGAACCGGAGTATTTGGCAAAAGTTATTAACGAATTATTGATTAATGGGTTTGATACAAATCATTTTGTAAAATTGTCGGATGAGTTGTGTTGGGAAAATGAGTCAAAAAAACTAACTAATATCATACAGAAAATTAGCTAAAAATAAATATTTATGCAAAAAGTACTCTCGCTTCTATTTTTTGTAGCTGCAAGTTTAAAACTATCGGCTCAAAACACCACTTCCTCTTTTGATGAATCAGTAAATTCAATTTTTGAACCAATAATTTTTTATTTGGATAAAATATTATTCTTCGATGTTTTTGCTGCAATGGGATTCGATTTTGGTGTAAAAATACCTTTTATCGTTTTATGGTTAGTGTTTGGTGCTTTATTTTTTACCATATATTTCCGTTTTATCAATTTCAGAGGTTTCAAACATGCAATTGATTTGGCCATGGGAAAATTTGATAAGGATGGCCATGATGGTGAAATATCACATTTTCAGGCTATTGCTACTGCCTGTGCTTCTACCGTTGGGTTGGGAAATATTGCGGGTGTAGCGGTTGCTATTTCGCTGGGAGGACCAGGAGCCACATTTTGGATAATTGTAGCCGGATTATTAGGAATGACCACCAAATTTACCGAATGTACCTTGGGTGTAAAATACCGAAAAATCGATAATGATAATAATGTTTCGGGTGGACCGATGTATTATTTGCGAGATGGATTGGCTAAACGCGGATGGAAAAAGTCTGGGAAAGTGTTGGCCATTCTATTTGCCGTTTTTGCTACAATTGGCGCTTTTGGTATAGGTAATATGTTTCAATCGAATCAGGTGGTGGCACAAACGATTATTACTTTTCCGGCATTGGATGGCTTTCAAATTTGGATAGGGATTATAATTGCGGTACTGGTTGGTATTGTAATTCTGGGAGGAATAAAAGGTATAGCCCGGGTAAATGATAAGTTATTTCCGATAATGGCTATTTTGTATATTACTTCTTGTTTGGTAGTTATAGCCATTAATTATCAGCATCTTGGCACAGCAGTTGGTGTGATTTTCGACGGAGCTTTTAATGCCGATGCTGCCAAAGGAGGTTTTATTGGCGTTATGATAATCGGTTTTCGCCGTGCTGCTTTTTCGAACGAGGCGGGTATTGGTTCGGCGGCTATTGCTCACTCTACGGTTAAAACTCAAAAACCGGTAACCGAAGGAATTGTGGCATTATTGGAACCTTTTATCGATACGGTAGTTATTTGTACGCTTACAGCTTTGGTAATTGTTGTAACAGGTCTTTACAATAATCCTGATAATTTAACCGGAGCAGGTTTAACTTCGGCAGCTTTTTCAACCGTTTCGTCGTGGTTTCCGTATTTGTTATTACCTACAATCATGCTTTTTGCTTATACAACCATTATTTCGTGGTCGTATTATGGCGTAAAAAGTTTCGACTTTTTGGTGGGCGATGCCTGTGAAAAGCGTTTTGGAAGCCGAATTTATGCTACGCGATTTTATCAGGTGGTGTTTTTAATTACTACCGCAATGGGCTCGGTGTTAAGTCTGAGTGCATTAGTAGATTTTTCGGATATGTTGGTGTTGGCAATGGCTGTGCCGAATATTATAGGATTATTGATATTAGCTCCTGAAGTAAAAACAGAATTAAATGAATATATGCGTTGGCTAAAGGCTGAACGTGTAAAACAGCCCCAAGCCCCTAAAGGGGATGTACAATAGTATTTCTAATAAATCTAAAATTTTTTTATTTCAATATAATAAAATGAATAAACAATTTTCGCAACAACTGACTGTTGCAACCAAACAAACTGCCGAAGCCTTGGGCTCGGGGTTATTACCTGTGTTTTCAACTCCTTCGTTAGTGGCTTTTATGGAAAATACGGCTATGCAATTAATTGAACTGCCTGCTGGTGGCTCGAGTGTAGGCACATCAATTTCGGTAAAACACCTCAAAGCCAGTCGGGTAGGAGAGGTGCTTACTTGTGTGGCAACACTTACCGAAAACGAAGGACGCCGTTACGCTTTCGAACTACAAGTAACCGATTCCGTAGGCGATGTGGTTGGCGAAGGTGTGCACGAACGCTTTGTGGTTGACGTAGAGCGGTTTATGAAGAAACTGTAAAAAAAAAACCTCACCCTAACCCTCTCCAAAGGAGAGGGAGCAGGGCGTAAGTGGACTTTGTCGACGACAATAAGTTTAAAGGTTACTAAAATAAATTCGGTTTACGTTTTTTCGCTTCGTCTATACTTAGCAAATTTACTTTTTTGGTTTGTTTCTCACGCAATTGTGCATATTCTGCATTCACTTCCGCCATATAAGTTGGCAATGTGTTCGGATTCATCAATTGCGATACAATATAAGTGTTGATGGAAGCATCTTTTACATAAACCACAGGACTACTGTAGTTTGGTGCAATTTTTACGGCTGTATGAATTTTCGAAGTAGTAGCACCACCTATTAAAAGCGGAACTTTCAGACCCGCTTTTTCCATTTCGGAAGCTACATGCGCCATTTCTTCAAGCGAAGGCGTTATCAGTCCACTCAAACCTACAATATCCACTTTTTCGTCGATAGCTGTTTGGATAATTTTTTCAGTTGGAGTCATTACTCCAAGGTCGATTACTTCAAAATTATTACAAGCCAGCACCACTGCAACGATATTTTTACCAATATCATGCACATCGCCTTTAACGGTAGCAATCAGGAATTTACCTGCCGACGAACTTTGTCCCGGAACTTTGGTGCGTTCAATTTCGGGTTGAAGAATAGCCACGGCTTTTTTCATGGTGCGGGCAGTTTTTACCACCTGTGGCAGGAACATTTTTCCCTGACCAAACAAATCTCCCACGATATTCATACCGCTCATTAGCGGTTTTTCAATAATTTCTATCGCCGAATCGTAAACCGTAAGTGCTTCAGCCAGATCTTCTTCCAGAAAATCGCTGATACCTTTTATTAATGCATATTCCAACCTGCCCTGCAAATCGCGGGTACGCCATTCATCCACTTTTTCTTCTTTTACACCCGATGCCTGATTTTTTACTTTTTCGGCTAATTCAATCATGTGTTCAGTAGCATCAGGTCTGCGATTTAACACCACATCCTCGACATGTTGCAACAATTCGGGTTCAATATCTTCGTAAATCTGCAACATGCCGGCATTTACAATGCCCATATCCATGCCTTCTTTGATGGCATAAAACAGAAATACGCTGTGAATAGCCTCACGCACCACATTATTGCCTCTGAATGAAAACGATAAATTACTAACACCACCGCTTACTTTGGCGAATGGCAGATTTTGTTTTATCCAACGGGTAGCATTGATAAAATCAACGCCGTAATTGTTATGCTCTTCAATACCGGTGGCAATTGCCAATACATTCGGGTCGAAAATAATATCCTGCGGCGGGAATCCAACTTTATCAACCAATAAGCGGTAAGCACGTTCGCAAATCTGTGTTTTGCGCTCAAAACTATCGGCCTGTCCTTTTTCATCGAATGCCATAACCACCACAGCAGCACCATAAGCACGAATTTTACGTGCTTTATCCAAGAAATCTTCTTCGCCTTCTTTCAGACTTATAGAATTAACTATGCATTTTCCCTGCACACATTTCAATCCGGCTTCTATCACTTCCCATTTCGAAGAGTCAATCATTATGGGAACGCGCGAAATTTCGGGCTCCGAAACCACATAATTCAGAAAAGTTACCATTTCTTCTTTGGCATCAAGCATGGCATCATCCATATTGATGTCAATCACCTGAGCGCCATCTTCCACCTGTTTACGCGCAATTGTCAGCGCCTCTTCGTATTTTTTCTCGTTAATCAAACGCAAAAACATACGCGAACCGGCCACATTGCAACGCTCGCCAATGTTTGTGAAAAGCGAGTCGTTATTCAATACCAATGCTTCCAGACCGGAAAGTTCCAGATCAGTACTTTTGCTTTGTTTCTTTCGTACTTCTTTACCTTCGATTAACTGACAATAAGTAGCTATGTGTTCGGGAGTCGTTCCACAGCAGCCACCAATGATATTTACTAATTTTTCGTCGAAATATTCTTTAACCTGTTCCGCCATGCGTTCGGGCGTTTCGTCGTATTCACCAAACTGATTGGGCAAACCTGCATTTGGATAAGCACTTACATAGCACGAAGCCAAACTGCTTATTTCCTGTAGGTAAGGTTTTAAATCTTTAGCACCAAACGAACAATTTACACCTATCGAAAGCATATTGGCATGCGATACCGACGCCATAAATGCCCTTACCGTTTGTCCGGAAAGGGTACGTCCGCTGGTGTCGGCCACAGTTACCGAAAGCATTAGTTCAACACGCTTTCCTGTTTCCGTCATAGCCAATTCGGCAGCAAAAACAGCTGCTTTGGCATTTAGAGTGTCAAAAATAGTTTCGATAAGCAGCGCATCCACGCCGCCTTCTATCAGCGCAATAATCTGTTCTTTGTATGCTGCTACCAAATCGTCGAAACTCACAGCTCTATAAGCCGGATTGTTCACATCGGGCGACATGGAAGCCGTTTTGTTGGTTGGGCCCACAGCTCCGGCCACAAAACGGGGTTTGGCAGGATTTTCGGCAGTGTATTTATCAGCCGCTTTGCGGGCAAGACGAGCAGCTTCGAGATTCAATTCACGCACAATATCCGACATTCCGTAGTCGTCCATCGAAATGCGTTGCGCATTAAATGTATTTGTTTCTATAATATCGGCGCCGGCATCGAGGTATTTACAATGAATATCATAAATAATTTCGGGTTGCGTTAGTACCAATAAATCGTTATTTCCTTTTTGAAGTATTTCGCTGTTTGCAAAGCGTGAGCCACGATAATCAGCCTCCTGCAATTTGTGGCGCTGTATCATGGTTCCCATTGCACCATCCAATATCAGGATGCGGCTTTCGAGTTGGGATTGTAAAGTCATTTTTAGTTTATTGATTTTCGAACTGCAAAGATACGGAAAAATGTGCCAATGAGCCAATATGCCAATGAGCCAATATGCCAATATGCTAATGTGCCAATGTGATTAATTCCGATAACTATTTTACTCTTACTGTTTTTAATTCGTTATTGGCATTAAACACAGGGAAATACATTAATTCTACTTTTGCAGGATTAAGCGTAAACATACCATTGAAACGTGGAATTAAGTTTATATCATACGAATAAATACCTTTCCTGAGTTTCTGAGAATATATAATCGTCTCATTTTTAAAATGTTCGCGGTATTCATTCCATCTGTAACCATCTGATTTACTACCGTATGAGCATCCACCCGGTATCGGAATTTTTATCATTACATAGTCGGCATCTTTTTTAACCTGTACTGTAACAAGTAATTTAACAGGTTTTCCGGCTTCCAGCACATTACTTTTATTTTCGAATTGGGTTGTGATAACAAAACTATCCGATTTCGGCATTGGATTTTTATTCCATTCACGTTGATATGTTGTGAGATAGACAGAGTCGAAGCCTTTTTTAGAAATACTAATTTTGGTTTCGGGAGCAAACGAAAGCTGAAATGGAAATTTGCTAACTGTTTGATTAATATCTCCCTGAATCGTTAATTCTGCTTTTTCCCAAGTTGTTTTATTTTTCATAATATCAGGCAAAATTGTTTGCAGAATTTGCGCCGTTTCGTAGGTATTCCACCAACCACAATCCTTTTTTGATTCTAAAAAATATCGCCTGATTTGAGCCAATGTTTTGTCGGATACATTCTCGGCTCGTAATATTCGATAAGCTATCAGTGTATTTCGAATATTATTGCTTGTTAGGTAATTATATTCGTCTTTGTCGGTAAAATACACATTGCCAAACATGGTAGTTGCCCGAATTTCGGAAAGTAAATTACTATTGTATTTAATACCACAGCGTTGTTTCAATTCAATTAGCTGTAAACGTTGGTTTACCGTTACGTATTTCAAGGTATCAATTGCAGTAATATAAGTTGGATAATCAATCGCACAATCGAAGGTTTTTAGCATTCGCAACAGAGCCAGATTGCTTTCAGCCTCTGGTTTTGTTTGACTTTCGAGTTCCGACACACAGTTCATAGCAAATCTCGTTTTGTCAATATCAACAATAAAACCCTGCGTCTTTGCCTGCATCAATGCTTCCAGAATATGAGCGCTGAACACATAATGTACATCACTACCCGGCCACCAGCCCCAAAGTCCCTGACTGTTTCGGTTTTTAAGCAAGAGCGTGATAAGTCTGTTTATTTCAGCATCATGCTTTGGCTTTTCGTTTTTGTATTTCAAAATGGTACGATCCGATAGCATGGCAATCAGTTTCGAAGCCATTTGCTCGTTGCAATTATATTGGTATCGCATTAAATGCCCTGCTTCTTTTGCCATAATATCCAGAAAATCGGCATCAGCATACAGTGTAACTTTCCCTTTTGTAGCATCAAATTCGGGCTGAAATGTAGTATCTTTATCCAAAATCAAAAACGAACCTTTTGTTTCCTCAAGTCCCACGGGGAAAACAGGAATGGAACGTTTTTCGCCATCAAAATAGCCATCCTCTTTGCGTAGTGAATATTGCAACACCAGCGAATCGGCAGGAACTCTCAGTGCCAGGGTATCAACAATCGCATTCGGGCAAGCTTTCTGTGCAAAATCCGTACTTTTTCCGTTTATTGTGAATTGTCGACTTACTTTTACTGTATCGGGCAGGTAATTCAGCGTTTTACCAATCGCATTACAACTATCGCCGGCAGTAAGAAAAGCCGGAACAGCCAACTGCGCCATCAATGGTTTGTACGATTTTATACTGCCGCTTGTTTGTCCACTCTGCTTTTTACCATTCATGGCCAAAACGTGTGTTTGCCAATTGGTAACATCGTCGGGGAAGGTAACATCAAAGCGCGCTTTCCCGTTTGCGTCGGTTGTGAGGCGCGGTTGCCAGTAAGCATAATCGGAGAAATTGGAGCGCATCGAACTGGCTTTGGATGCCGCTTCGATAAATGCATCATCGAACGATGCTCCTTTGTTGTTTTTGGCTAAAGCTTTTCGCAACGCATTACCTTTGCTGGTAATCAATATTACTCCATTGGCAGCCCGTGCACCATAAATGGCAGTTGCATTTTCATCCTTCAGCACTTCCAACGTTTCAATAAGCGCGGGGTCGAGTTGACTCATATCGCCTGTGTAAACCATGCCGTCGATAACAATAACCGGGGAGTTTGCTCCACTTTTTATAGAATTAATTCCTCTAATGGTAATTTGATTGCCTTTACTAATAGAAACACCTGCAAGGCGACCTTGTAAGCTGTTGCTAACAGTTGTTACTGCACCTACAACACTTGATTTTCGTTGAACGCCATAACCCACTACCACCACTTCATCCAGTTTATTAGCATTTTCTTTAAGTCCGATATTAATATTTACTTCGCTGCGAAGGTCAATGGTTTTTGGTTCAAAGCCTACATACATTACTTTGAGCAGGTATTTACCCGTAGGTACTTTAAGTGTAAAATACCCATTCATATCGCTTATGGTTCCCAGATTTGTACCATCCACTATAATCGAAGCACCAATTAACGACTCTTTGTCGCTGTCCGAATACACATGTCCGCTAACAAAATCTCCTTCACCTGTATAGGGATATTCTTTCAGGTAATTGTTGTGAATAATATTTTGTCGGTGTGTATTAGTACCCGCCATTTTCTTTTCGTAAACAAAATTACTTATCAGCTCTTTTATAGTCAGCGACATATCATTTTTCAATAATTCATCAGGCTCATTGATAGTGATATAGGTTTTTCCATTTGGTTTAACATCAATATATTCTGTTACAAAATGGGAAGTGCCGGGATACATAAATATCAATTTGTAAAAACCGGGCATTAATCCGTTTATAGTGCGGGTATTACCCCCATACACCTGTGTAAATGTATTTGAATTATGACGTATCAATACTATATTCAGAGGAGGATTGATTTTCAGATTTTTATTTTCGTTGAACGTAATCTGTAATATACTTTTACCTGTTTCGCCGGTATTGTAATAATACCTGTTGCGTAAATCATTTTCGTACTGTAAGTTATCGTTTATACGTTTTAAATTAATAAAAGCTTTCTGAGTCAATACCGAATCACTCAGATTTTTCAAATTATCACCCGAATACAGAAACCGCTTGGTGGGCATTTTTCATCTTTCATTTCCCGCATTTTTACCAATGCAGGAGCAATGTCGTATTCAAAATTCGCTTCGTGTTCAAAATCAATACTATAACTTTCGGCTACACCAGCTTTCAGTTTTCCGGCTACAGGTCCGGCATAGGCATTGAAATCACCTCTGATTGTCGTAAGCGATTGAAATACATGGTTGTCCTGAACAAAAGCATAAGCGCCATTAAAATTATTTCGGTACGGAAAAATGTATTTATTGAGGTTCTGTTGCTCAAACGGGGTTAGAGTAGAAGGTTTATTTTCTATCAAAATGGTTTTCTTTTTGATATTTTCGGGTATGCTCAATATGGTTTTTGTGCCCGCTTCAAAACTCATTTTCGAAAGAAAGATTGACTTGTCCTGCAATCGCAACTGTATTTGATGCATACCTGCACCCACTGCAAACGAATAGGGTTGATTGTTGGTTGACCAACTGAAATAAACCGGGCGGTTATCGATATAAATTACATGAATTGGTAATACTTCGCCCTTGTTCGATACCACAAATGGCGCAAACTGCGTAATGCCATCGTTGGTTTTGTACTTGTAGGTATAAATGCTATCGCCGGGATATATAAACTTATAATATTCAATAGAATCTATTCCGGCCAATATTTTCCAGGCATTGTAGTTCAGCATTTTGTTTGTTGCACCAACTCTGTTATCATCAATTCTGAAATTATTTATCAACTCTTTGGTGCGTCGTGTTTTGTCGAACGTTGGTAAAGTTGGTGGCGTGTATTTAAACTTTCGCGTAAGCGAATAAGCTGTAAGGTCGACACCCGCTACCGGTTTTCCGGCCTGATTGGTAACCGAAATTTCCATCGACGTTTTCTGACCCGGATAAACCAATTGTGGTTGCAATACACTTACATTTAAGGCTTTATCACTAAAGGGGATGCTGTAGGTTTCTTCTTTTACTTTACCACCCCAGAGGTAACGTAGCGAAATATAATAGTTTTGTTTAGAATTTGTGGCTCGTTTGTAATTTAACTCTGTGCCCGAACCACGATGCACCTCGGTATTGTAGCGGTAAATATTATACACCAAATTTAGTTTGCGCGGATTACTGATAGTTACAAAAACCGAATCGGCTGTTCGTTGCGTATTGCATTGTACGCCCGATGAAGCTGAATTCACATTGAACAAACTACTTTCTTTTTGATAACGAACAACATAATTGCTGTAAAATGCATTTAACGGAAACTTACAGGGAGCTGTGATGCTACCTAAATTCGTTTCGTTGTTAAAATTATCGCTGGCAATAAGTGTTCCCTGTTTGGGTTTTTCGGCACCGTTTTCAAAGTATTTAAGCAAAACTGAATCATTAACAGCCTTAAAATCAAAATAATTGCTTCTATAATAATAATTCACCGTTCGCGTTTGCTGAAACGATTTATTATCCGATGTAAGCATACGTGCATTTATTTTGTATGCCATATTTACATGTCCAAAAACCGAATCGGGTAACAAAACAACCGTTTCGCCCGAGGGTTGCATTTTAATTGTATGCCGCCACAAAGTATCGGGCACAAAAGTATAATTATCGTACAATTTATTAACCCTATCGGATGTAAGGGTTAGCTCTAATCGGGCATCCTGTACATTCAAATCATTATCGTCCAATGCTTTGGCGTATACGCTGTAAGGCTTACCTGCATATTGATTTTCGCCATCGGTCCGAAACTCCAAACGCACATTATTCAGTTCGTAAGCCTCGTATTTAAACGACGACGACAAATAATCATCGCCATCCTTTTCTTCCATCGAAACTGTATAGTTTTGATCCAGTTTTAGCTCAAGCGAATCGTGCAGGTAAAAACTACATTCGTAAGCGCCCGGATAGTAAGGTTTCAGCACTTTGAGTTTAATGTTTTTCTTTCCATTAAAGATTGAAACAACCACCTCCTTTTTGAGCGCCACACCTTTTTTATTTATCAAAAAAGCTTTTAGCTTAACTGTATCGCCCGGCATATACTGCGGTTTATTAAAAACCAAATAGCCTTTGTAATGCAAATTACTTATATCATCGCGGTAAATCCAATCATTAATCTTCGTTCCTAATCGTCTGAAATACCAGTTTGTTTGCCTGATAGTACCATACGGTCTCCATTGTGCCAACGAAATCAATGCATCGAACGGCAGGCTGATAATATAACTCACCGGTTGCCAAACGTAACGCACAGGTACCGACCACATTGCTTTTGCATAAAATCGTTTCAATGCCGGATTATTCCGTCCACGATTCAGGTCGTAATAGCTTTCAACTCCACCTGCACTTATAACCAGCATCCCTTTTCGGTTCGATTTTCGGTCGATATAACATTGTGTTTTCTTGTCGTAATGCAGCGTTTTTAAGCCCAGTTTTACATGAGCATTAGTTACAATTCCGCCTTTTAAATCGTACACCCTTATACATAAATCGGAGGTATTATTGAGCACTTTTACATCAAAATCGGGCACAAAAGTGTATAGAATCTCCTGCTTGTTTCCTTTTGCAACTGTTTTCAGGTAATGCCCCGGCTCAAGTTTCCTGCTGTAAGTGCTGTCGGTCGGATATTCGCCGACCAGCGTATGAAAATAAGTAGAATCGACCTTGTAACTCCCCTTGCGGTGAATTGTAGCTGCTTCCTTATCGGTAAGTTTATAAATATAGGTGTTAACGCTTGTTCTGCGACTTTTAAGCAAATTCTGAGCAGGCAGTAAGACGCTGATTAGCAATACGCTCAATAAAAAAACAATTTTCCCATTCATATATAAAGTTGAAACAGTTTGTTGAACATTATTAATCCATTTAAGCAATTTGAAACCATAGTTAGAAGAATTTATGAGTATATAAAGATTTTTTTGAGTAATACTTAAATCTTTAATGAGTCGTTTTTCTGGCCTGATACTGATAGTGATAGATAAAAACAAACTGATGCAAAAACAAAGGAATTAAAATTCATAATATAAAATTTAGTTTTTAAAATTTTTTGAAATGCAAATGTATAAAAACTAAATAAAATAACAAATTTTTTGAAATGAATATAAATGTGGATATTCCGGATCAATACGTCCAACGAAACCGAATAAAGATAAAAGCTCATTCTTCAAAACACCGAAGGTGTTTACTGTGCTTAATCTTCGGTGCAACCGGGGGGATAATTGTGGGAGAAAATTATTTCTTTCTATATTGACTTTATCTAAAATGATTGTATATTTGCATTGAAAATTATTTTTAATGTAAATAAGAAAAATCGAAAACTTGTTCTTTACATTGACACCTCAGTTATAGGAGGGTATTATGATATTGAGTTCGAAAGAGAAACAAAATTACTTTTCCAAGCTGTATTAAATAACGAGTTCGACATTGTATATTCAAATATCACAGATGATGAATTAATTAACGCTCCTGAAAAAGTAAGAAATTTATTATCAACAATACCTAACTCAAACAAAACACGAATAGAATTAACCGAAGATGCGATGCAATTAGCAGATGCATATATTGCCGAAAATGTAGTAGGAAAAACAAGTCGGGAAGATTGCTTTCATATTGCATTAGCCACAATTTATAAAGCTGATGTGTTAGTAAGTTGGAACTTTAAACACATTGTAAATGTTATACGAATAAGAGGATACAACGCTGTAAATATGAAACTCGGATACCAAACAATTGACATTCGTTCACCTAAAGAAATTATAGCATATGAAAACGAATAGCACAGCAATTAAAGGATTTAAGGCTGTTGATTTTATGCGTGAAGTACGTGATAAAATCAGCATGGACATCAAAGACATGAACTTTGAAGAAATCCAGAAATACATGGAAGCAAGACGTTTAAGGCTAAGCTCTACGTATAACTCTAAATCATACTCAGAGGTGATGGAATCTGCGGTTGTATCTGAACCAACTACAACTACTTATACTAAAGTTGATAATGATTTAAACCCCTAAAACAATTTCTTTTAATTCGTTTTAGTTCCCTCCTTACAGTCCTACCTGCATGGTAACCGCCGATTTAAAACCCCGCATTATCGACGCCAGATTTTTGGATTGCGGACCGTATCCCGTGAGGCTGTCTCAAAAGAAAAATGAACGCAAATTACGCAAAAAACCGCAAATTTACACAAATCATATATTATTGTTAATCAAGATAATATAGAATATTGAAATTGTTAGATTTGTGAAAATTTGCGTAATTTGTGTTCAAAAAAACACTTTTGATACAGCCTCGTATTCATAACCAATACATTTATTTCCCCGAGATGCCAAGCATGGCGTCTCTACCAATAATGTTTTTCTGTATTTTCAACAAACATTATCGCCTCTTCGAGGGTAAAAGCAATAGCCTACGGGGTCTAAACCGCTGTCGTCTAACACGTGGTATGCCACTACACCCTCGGGGTTTTCTTTTAAAATACTTCAACCG
>Ga0209398_1000052_pt1 | contig 98437 bp, 94 predicted proteins | sample AshMeaBigSpring_FD_184125 | JGI IMG/M metagenome (GOLD analysis project Ga0209398, IMG submission 184125) | Groundwater microbial communities from Big Spring, Nevada to study Microbial Dark Matter (Phase II) - Ash Meadows Big Spring (SPAdes)... | ecosystem: Environmental > Aquatic > Deep...
TCTATTATGCCTGTGTACAGGGAAATTGTAGAGGTACTATAGAGAGCCTCACTACTAGTCCAGGATCTTGTCCCACGCCCGCCGATCCTAATATTACCGTTACGAATAGCATCTGCCAGACAGGTTGTACATTAGGCGGAGGATCATTTACCATCGCTACCGGCTGTGGTGCAGGTACCCTCACCTATTTTAGCGATGCCACGGGTTCTAATCCTACCATTTCACAGCCAGTCTATAATCAGACTTCACCCATCACTATCTATTATGCCTGTGTACAGGAAAATTGTACCGGTACTATAGAGAGCCTCACTACAAGTCCTGGATCTTGTACGGCAGATTGTACCTGTACCGATGGTATTCAAAATGGCGATGAAACAGGTGTGGACTGTGGTGGCTCTTGCCCCAATTCCTGTCAAGGTTTTCGCGTAAAAATGAAAGCCTTATTGGAAGGTCCATTTAGCATCACGAGTGGTGAGATGACTAATGCGCTGAGGACTTCAGGAATTTTACCACTAGGACAGCCTTTTAATGTATCACCATTCAATTATAATGGATCTGAATCTGTAAATAGTTATTCTCAAATACCTATTGATATTGTAGATTGGGTATTGGTAGAAGCTAGATCTTCTTCAAATCTTGATATTGTTTTAGAAACGAAAGCTTGCTGGATAAATCAATCCGGTCAGATAATAGATCTAGATGGTCAAGCCGGTGTATATTTTAGCAATTTAGTCCCAGGATCTTACCACTTTGCCCTTTACCATAAGGGTCATTTAGCTATTCTCACCGCTAATTCTCTAATGGTTCCTAATGCTAATGCCTATGACTTTACTTTGGATATGGGGCAGGCAAATGGAATACAGCAATTAAAGCTAAAGGGTTCTGTATATGTGCTTTTTGCCGGAGATGTGGATAATAATTCTGTTATAAATAATTTGGATTATAATGCTTGGGCTAGTAATAGCGCAGCAGTAAGTCAATACCTTCATTTTGATATAGATTGTAATGGCGTAGTAAATAACTTGGATTATAATCTTTGGTACGCAAATCGCAGTAAGGTAGGAAATTTCTATCTTCAATAACTGCCATAATAAGAATTTGAAAAGGCATCAAGGTTAATAAATTGATGCCTTTTTACTTTTTTTTAATGAAATAGTATTGATTTTACATTATTTAAAATATATTCAACATTCTTCCATATTTTTGTGGTCTTATTTATACTGTTCTAGGATGTCGTTTTCAGAATTATTTGTAAAGAATTTACCTAAGACAATCCTTTTCTGTCTCCCATTCATCTTTAGAATTAATTTAATTTTAGCACAGGATCTCTTGCCAGAATACAGTACCCTGGCCAATGAAAATTTTAACGATTGCAGTATGCCTGCAAGCTGGTCGGTTTATCACGAGGATCCTGCTTACGCTTTTGTGGGAGAATGTAAAGATTCTGATCAGGGTATTTATCATACCTTATTTAGTTTTAGCTGCTTTGAAACCTATCCCTTTCCTCCGGTTCAAAACGGTGCCGGGCCCAATCAATGGTTTGACGGTTGTATTGCAGTTATCGATGATGATGATACTGGTGAAAGTATTTCTAATCCGGGGGCTATAGGTATGGGCTGTATTTACTCAGATATTTATCCTGTCACCGGATTTGATGAGGTATATGTAGCTTTCGCTTATCAGAATGAACCCATATCAAATTTTGGAGATTTTACGGTGGAAGTTTTTAATGGACAGACCTGGATAAACATCCTTTCGGAAAACACCTCTATCAATGGAAATGCAAACTTATCCATCACCCAAACACAAAATCCGGCAATGCAATTTCGCTTTTGCTATGATGACCAAAATCAATGGGCTTTTGGTGCAGCTATAGATAATTTTACACTCACCGGCATTCACTGGGTGCCTGTTCCTACCTGCACAGATTTAATACAGAACGGTAACGAAACTGGCATAGACTGCGGGGGCTCTTGTCCTCCCTGTCCTACTTGCTACGATGGTATAATGAATGGCGATGAAACAGGTATAGACTGCGGTGGTAAATGCCAGGCATGTCCCACCTGCTATGATGGTATAATGAATGGCGATGAAACAGATATAGACTGTGGTGGTACTTGTATTGCCTGCCCCACCTGCTATGATAATATACAAAATGGAAATGAGACGAGTACAGATTGTGGCGGTAGTATTTGTGTGGCTTGCCCTACATGTAATGATGGTATCCTCAATGGCAATGAAACCGATATAGACTGCGGTGGTAACTGTGATGCCTGCCCGGTAAGGGTAAAACTCAGGGTTTTTCTGGAGGGATTCTATGATGCAGATATAAATGAAATGTCCACTACATTGAGCAGTCTCATGCTTATTCCACAGAACCAGCCATTTAGTAATGCCCCTTATCATTTTATCGAAGAGATTACCGGCAGCGGCCTTAATGAAAATACTGTCGACTGGGTATTATTAGAAGCCCGCTCAGCCACAGACTCCCTGCTAGTGCTACAAAGAAAAGCAGCTTTGCTTACAAAAAATGGCATCATTATTAATTATGACGGGAGCTCAGGCGTAGTTTTTGAAAACTTAGTAGATGGGGTTAGCTACTACTTCGTTATTCATCATACCGGCCACTTGCCCATTATGAGTGCTAATCCCATTGTCGTCTCAAACAATATTGCTTTTGATTTTACCTTCTCCGCTAGCCAGGCTGCAGGATCCGGTTCCCTAAAACTCATAGGTGAAAAATATGTAATGTATGGTGGGGATATAAATGGAAATGGAATAGTAAATGCCAGCGATTATAATCTCTGGTCTGAAAATAGTGCCGGAGTCAATATTTATTCGTCTGTGGACTGCGATGGGAATGGCGTAATAAATAACCTAGATTATAATATATGGTATGCAAATAGAAGCAAGATATCATTTCCACTACTGGTATATTGAGTTTATAAAACCATAGCACTATAGTGGATGGAATATATAAAAAATCCAGTTTTTCTTAAGTGAGATAAAAGATAAGATTAACTATAGATAGGCATTGCCATTAATATCTCGGACTCTGTAACCCAGACCCTAATCGATGGTGTCTGTAAGTACAAAATTCCATTTTGTATCCAGAAAATTATCGCGCGTAATCGAAGAAGTTTTAATACAGTTATCAATCGTATCGGTGAGCGTGTATTGAATGTATGGATCAGAAATGTACTCTGCATCAGAAACATCTTCATAATAAATAGACCAGTGCATTTCTTTAGATTTGAGCATAGTAATATCGAAGGTTTGATCATGATTATACACGATGGGTGATTCTGAATTTTGCAATCCTCGTATATCCATAAAGGGAAAATCTATAAGCCGTATGCCGGATTTATTCTTTTTACCATCTACCCAGTACCAGCGATTATCTCCCACGCCAAAATTTCCTACATAGGATGTATTATTCACATCATTATAATATGAAAAATCACCTTGAGCCATATAATAGCCATCTTTTCGGATTTCCAGGAAATAAGTCATTTCTACATTATAGCTTGTTATAGATCCTAGGCTTCCCTCAGATTGTTTTACTTCGCCCTCCAAACTACTGCCATCATAGGCAGATTCTACCGTATCGTCTAATACCTGATTCGTAGTCTCACCATCTTGGTCACAGTTTAGATTATTAAACATAATGACGACATTTTGTCGTTTTTGCTCTTTTAAGCGATAACTTTCCAGTTTCCATTTTCCTTCTAATCTTTTTTCTCTGGGCACAAAACTTAACCAAGGATCATCCTCGCCACGCTTACATGAAGCCAGTGAAAGGCAAACAAATCCTAAAAGGATGAATAGATATAAATTTTTCATCATTGAGAAATTAATTGCAAAGTTATCATTTTCCTAATTCCTGTGCCCTTATAAATGCGGCTTGTAGTCCGGCTACAATAGCATCATGAAGATTATGCTCATTAAATACTCCTAAAGCCGCCTCAGTGGTTCCTCCTTTAGAGGCTACCCGATTTATCCATTCTTGGCAGGTTAGATTTTTCTTATTGAGCATGTGTACAGATCCTATAAAGGTTTGCCATACTAATACATCGGCCTGAGATTCTGTAAAACCCATTTTTTGAGCGGCATCGAGCATAGCATTCATAAAAAAATATACGTAAGCCGGCCCGCTTCCGGAAATAGCAGTAGCGGCATCTATCATATTTTCATCTTCAAAATAGATGGCTTTTCCAGTAGTGCTGAGCAGGTTTTGAACGGATATCAATTCTTTTCTACCCACTTCTTCATTGGCCGTAAAGGCCGTCATACCCATACCTACCTGGGCGGGCAAATTGGGCATCGCTCGCACTATCTTGCGACTTCCAAGGCCTTTTTCTAAGCTCTCCATTTTTACCCCGGCCATGATGCTCAAAAAGACCTGTCCCGGCTGAAGAAAGGGAAAGATGGCATCAAAAACCTGTTTAGCATCCTGCGGCTTTACAGCCAAAATGATCAATTCCTGCTCACCTATATACGAGCCGGCATTAGATTCTATTCTACCCCAGTCCCCCTGCCCAAACTGAAGGATGGCTTCCATATTATGTTCTAATATGACCAATTCTCCCGGCCTTAGAATATGGGCCTCTAAAAAGCTTTGGGCATAGGTGCGACCCATATTTCCCCCCCCTATTATCAAGGTTTTCATAGTTATTGACTCTTATTTGGTGCGAATATCTGAATATTTGTGAACTATTATATATTTTCCTTTTAGCTGTGATAATTTTTTCCTATTTTTACTAGGTGGCCATCCTTTTATATTAATTTTGCGTATTCAGAACGAATATTTATCAGAAATGAAAACTAATACCCATATCATTATTTGTCTGTTTTTTCTCTTTATTTCGGGTAATATATGTGCACAGGTTAGCCTCTTTGAAGCTAATACAGCTGCAGAAAGACTGTCTGCCGTACAGAGCCTAGTGGGCGAAGGAATTCAAATCTTAAACCTTACAGTAGATTGCGGTACCGATGGATTTGGCACATATAGCAATACTGGTGACAATCTGGGGTTTGAAAACGGTATTGTGCTCACTTCTGGCACATTAGAAAATATATTACCCTCTACCGGCATTGATAGTGGAACTACCAATAATGGTTCTGATCCACAGCTCGATGCTTTGAGCGGCTTCACAACCCTTGATAAATGTGTGGTAGAATTTGACCTTATACCGGCAGGAGATAATGTAGATTTTTTATACGTCTGGGGTTCTTTTGAATACCTCAATTTTACTTGTAGCCGTTACAATGATGTTTTTGGTTTTTTTATCAGCGGCCCTAATCCATCCGGGGGCGATTATGTAAATGAAAACATCGCCCTCGTACCGGGTTCTAATTTGCCTGTGGCTATAGGCACTATTAACAATGGCACTGGTATGGATGGCACACCTTGTACTGACTTCGCTACCCAAAACCTTTGCCCCTGCAATTCGCAGTATTTCGTTTCCAATGAAATTCAGCAGGATATTGCATACTATGGATTTACAAAAGTTTTGACCGCTCATTTTGATGCCATACCTTGCGAGACCTATCATCTGAAACTAGCGGTAGCAGATGCTACCGATGCCATTTTGGATTCCGGGATTTTTTTAGGTTCCGGTACCCTCCATTCTCCGGGTATAAATATAATTGCCTATACCGGTTTTGAAAATGAGGGTTTTAATGGTGCCATAGAAGGTTGTCTCGATGGCTATTTTGATATGCACTTTGATTTTGAAATAAACACCGATCTCAGCTTGTCTTATACAATAGGAGGTACTGCCATACCGGGAGTAGATTTTATCATTAGCGGACCCGGACTTAACACTGCTAATCAAACCTTATTCATACCTGCTGAAACAGATATGCTTACCCTCCATGTGGAAGCCCTAGCAGATGGCAATATTGAATCCATCGAAGAAATAATAATTACCATAGAAAACATTTCCAGTTGTTTTAGTATTCCCTTCACTTCAGATACCCTTACCATCGTGGATGAGTTTAAGATAAATCCGCTCATGCCTCTACAAGAGATTTGCCCGGGTGAAATCACCACCCTGGGCGTAATAGCTAATCTCGCTGGCAATATGACCTTCAGCTGGGATCCTGCCGAATATGTAGTCAATCCCACAGCAGGATTTACCCCTACCCTCAATAATATAACCCAAAACACTAATTTTACCTGCACTGTTACCCTAGGAGCTTGTATGGGTACTACCGTTGTAGAAGTAGTGGTGAAACCCCAGCCCCACTTCCAGGATGAAACCTATTCCGTATGCTCAGGTGAAAGCATTTCACTGGATAGATATTCTAATTTGCCTGGATATATCGTAGGCTGGAACCCGGTGACGGGTCTGAGCGATCCCTCTTCTGCCACCCCTACATTTACTGCTGGATCTGCATCTAATCAGGTATTTACTGTCAATTTTATTTCCATAGATCCGGCCGTATGTAATAAGACTTTTACCGTCACTATTCAATCTTTAGTTCCCGGATCTCTCAATGCCGGTCCGGATGTTTTTGATTGCGAATCGCTCTCCGGTATCATAGGTCCAGAGCCGGTGGCGGGATTTCAATATCTATGGTCACCTGCCGAGGGACTCAGTGATCCTACCATAGCCCAACCTACCGTATTATTAACTGCCAATGCTACCACCAATAGCCGTATATATACTCTTACCGTCACGGATGCAAATGGATGTAGCGATACGGATGAAGTGATGGTCACCGCCTATGCACCGCCTCCATTAGATGCAGGAGTAGAAGTATTCTTATTTGCTGGCCAAGAAACCCATTTTATTGCTACCGGAGCGATTTCTTATGTATGGTCGCCTGAAATATGGCTAAGCGATGCCCATATTGCTAATCCCACTATATCACCTGATAATAATGAGGCTGCCTCTTATACCTATTATGTCACAGGTACAGATGAAAATGGATGTGAAGCGATAGACTCAGTACTACTTACTATATCACGCATTAGCAGTCTTCAAATACCTACTGCCTTTAGTCCAAATAGCGATGGAAATAATGATCTATTAATGATACACGCCACAGATGTTACCCAGATATTGGACTGGAAAATATTTAATCGCTGGGGTGATATGGTATTTGATGCTAATGGGGATATAAATGCCAGCTGGGATGGAAATAAAAATGGCGTTCAGCAGGATTTAGGTGTATATGTTTATGTCATAAAATATCAGGGACTTGTAGCATCAGACGTAAAAGTAGTAAAGGGCAATGTGACGCTGCTGCGATAATGCCAACATGAAGAAGATGAGCGGCTGCATTTTTTTATCTATATTGCTAGCTGCAAAATGAAATTTCCACCTATACAATTCGAGGAGGAGGTACGAGAAGCCTTATCTGGTAGCGGATTTCAAAAAATTTCTCTAGGTAACTACAAGGGAATAGAAGAAAATCTAAAACAAATTATCGCCAGAAGAATTCTCATTAAAAACCGTCCTCAGCTCAGCATTACGTATAGTTATAAGAACAGAGATATCGTTAAAAATTTCAATGAGTCAGAAGGGCTTAGCCTCATTATTAATAGTATATCAAAAGATTTATTTAGGACAGCAACCCTGTTTACCAGCACTAATGACATCATACTAGAGTGGCTGCCCAATGATAAGTGGAGAATCCGAAAGATGTCACCCACTCTCACGGCCCCTCCCACCCTCTCCCACAATCAAACAAAAAAAAGACATATAACCGCCGGGTATTATCTTCATCTTCTAGGCATTACGGATGCTAATGGCCATGTTTATAAATCCGGACAAGACAAATACCGGCAGATTAATCACTATATAGAACTACTTAGCACCACACTAAAATCTGTATCAGAAAAAGCAGAATTAAAAATAGCCGATATGGGCGCAGGAAAGGGCTATCTCACCTTCGCCCTATACGATTATCTGCACCATACTTTAAAAATACCGGTTCAGATAAAGGGTATAGAATACCGCCAGGATCTAGTAGATATTTGTAATCGCATCGCCGGGCAATGTGGGTATGAAAGTCTTCAATTCCTCCAGGGAAGCATAGCAGATTATAAGATAAATGATGAAAACATTATCATCGCCCTTCACGCTTGTGATACGGCCACAGATGAAGCCATTTATATAGGCATAGCATCTGATGCAGAGATCATAGTGGTAGCCCCCTGCTGCCATAAACAGATTCGCCGCGAGATGAAAACGAATAATCCGGATCATGATTTATCTTATGTCACGCGTTTTGGTATTTTTCTTGAAAGACAAGCCGAAATGATAACCGATGCCTTGCGCGCGCTAATTCTGGAATACTATGGATATAAAGTGAAGATAGTAGATTTTATAGCGGATGAACATACGCCAAAAAATATCATGATCATAGCCAATAAAAATCATTCCTCATTGGTAAATAAGCAGTATAAACTTGAGCAGATAAAAAAAGCCAAATCCTATTGGGGTATAAAGAACCATCATTTAGAAATTCTCACACATATTGTTAAGGCTTAACAGAGAAGGGAAAATCTGAGCCTCCCCGTTGATTTAAATCATTAGTCTTGATCCCACGTATTGAGCTATGTATCATCCGGTTTTATATACCTCACCTTATGTGGATGAGCCTGCAAAAATGAATGGATGATATACTGCACATCCCTATTATCTTTTTGCCATATTATCCGATCTTTAAACTCGCTTAGTGAGGCTATCTTGTCTTCATCGGATAAAAACCCATAACCCAGATAAATGCCCTTTTCCATTATTACAAAAGAAACTTCATCAGATTGCCTACCATTGTCAGTGATGATAAAACTCATCTTATCCTCCTCTATCCCGGCCAATGCCTGATCTAATCTATCATTAGCCAGTGCCATCATAGTAAGTTCTCTGCATTGGCCCTGGCAAGCACCGGTCATATACTGCAAGCAGGATTCCTTTGCACTTTGCAAGCCACAAATAACCGGACAGATATCATATTTAACAGAGAATCGGTGCAAAAAATTTCTTGCATCCTGCAATCGGGCAAAACTTCTTATGAGCTCCAGATGTGGATCTGCTCGCTGTAGAATACCTAGTCTGTAAAAACCTTTTTGATCTGTATATCGTATAATGCCATAGTTTTTATAACTCAATTTCTGGGCTCGATTATATTTAGGCCAATGTTTTTTTATTTCAGCAGATTCCATAAGACTCGCTATGAGGATACTTCCACAGGCTACATAATCGAGATCATAGACCTCCTGAAAGAGGCCCTTTTTCGATTTTGACCATACGCTAAAATGCTGGAGAATACGTTTGCGTATATGAACTGACTTGCCTATATAAATTATTTTACCTTTGTCATCTAAAAAATAATAGATGCCACATAAGTCTGGAATTTTAATAAAATTTTCAGATGATAGAAATGGAGGTAATATCTGTTCGCCGGAATTTCTTTTCAGCGAATGAGCAATCTCAGACCCCCCGCCTGCTTCTATTATCTTTTGAAAGAGAATGAGGGTAGCCCTGGTATCACCGCCAGCTCGGTGTTTATCATAATGAGGTATTTGTAAAAAATGACATAAATTTCCCAAGCTATAAGAAGGCAATCCGGAAAAAACTTTGCGCGCTAGCCTTACTGTACATAGTTTGGATTTATTAAAATTATAACCCAATCGTAAAAATTCCTGTCTCACGAAATGATAATCAAAGCTCACATTATGGGCCACAAAAATAGTATTCTCCATTATCTTTATGATGCGACCGGCTACTTCATAGAAAAAGGGTGCATTCTTTACCATCTCATCGGTGATACCGGTGAGAGAAGAAATAAATCCGGGAATAGATTGTTCAGGATTTATGAGTGTTTCAAAATAATCTATCTGCCGATGGCCATCAAATCTGCTAATGGCAATCTCAGTAATACGATGGTTTCGGGCGGAGGATCCCGTGGTTTCGATATCTATGATACAGTAATCCAAAATCAGTTAGCAATTTACTAATATTTAATTAATTGGGTCATATAATGTGGAAGAGAATAGGATTAATAATCTTAAAAATGCTGGGTATAAAAATAGAGGGTAAAATTCCCGACCATAAAAAATATGTAGTCATCGCCGGACCACACACCAGCAATTGGGACTTCCTTTATGGAATGATAGGACAAGCTGCTTATGGTATGAATTTTCAAGCAAATTTTCTCGCCAAAAACTCGCTTTTTAAGCCCCTTTCCGGATGGATATTTCGCGGACTGGGTGGCATACCGGTAGATAGAACGAAGCCTAATAATCTGGTAGATCAAGTAATAGAAGCGGCTAATAACAGGGAAAAATTTATATTGGTTATCGCTCCTGAAGGCACTCGTAGCAAAGTGAAAAAATTAAAATCCGGCTTTTATCACATCGCCAAAGGTCTACATATACCTGTAGTAATCGCTGGTTTTGATTTAGGAAATCGCAGGTTTATTGTAGAAAAACCTTATTATCTCACGGATTATGCAAAGGACATGAGCTATTTTCACGAATATTTTGCCTCATTAAAAGGCGTAAATCCGGAGCTGGGGCTGGATCACGGATACAATTATGAACAGACAAATGATATCAGTAGCTCGTAAAATCTGCCCACGATGGAATTAATAAAAAGAATCCTTTTGTTTATAATGGTAATGGGGGTAATAGCCTTTTGTTGTAATCTGCTACTCACCGGAAATTATATAATAGAAAGATCGGTTATCATAGATGAGCCGGTGCAAAATATCTATCCGCTGGTGGCAAATTTTCAAAACTGGGAAAAATGGTATCCCTGGAAAGAAATGGATACAGATATAATACTCAGCTATCAAGGCACCATGTCTGAACCGGGAGCAAAAATGGCTTGGGAAGGTCCTAAGGGCCAAAAAGGATACCTCACCCTTAGCCAAAAAGGTAGTGACAAATTTATCCTCAGCGACCTAAAACTTGTTTCTCCTAAAGAAATAAATCAAACCGATGAATGGGATTTTTATAGGATAAGGTCTTCTACAAAAGTCACTTGGCGAAGAAAGGGCAAAGTATCTTTTTTTAGCCGTCTTTGGCTGGCCTTTCATAACCCCAATAAGTTTCAGGCAGCTCATATAGAATTAGCCCTTAGCAATCTGAAAAAATGGTGCGAAACGAAAATACAATAATAGTGAAAACCGAATCTCAAATACTGGCAGATATGATGGATCAAACCCGCTATCTCACCAAAATCTATTTAAAACCGCTCAAAGAGCTGGATTGGAATCGAGAAGCCTTGCTAGATGGCCAGCGCATAAATACAGTCCATTGGATAATGGGACATCTCTGCTGGGCAGAACCTTTCCTCATCCTGCAAGGAACCGGTGCTACCTATATAGAACCAGAATGGATGAAACATTTTCGATTAGGTAGTGATGCTACAGATTCCGCTAATGCGATAAGCAAAGAAGAAATTCTGAATCAATTTTATCAAAACCATAAGCATTGTATGAATTATTTAAGGGAATTTCCAGTGTCAAAATTAGACCACCCCAATGCCTTTCATATAAGCTTTGGACAGGAACCTACCAATAGACTTATTATACAGCACTGTATCCGGCACGAAGCCACCCATGCAGGCCACCTAGGGTGGTGGTGTAAGATACACGGCATAAAAATAGCCTAATAACACATTAGTTAGGCTTTGTCTCCGGTAGCCAGCGGGTATATATAGCGTTTGTTTTTTATTATTGTCCCATTCACTTTCATATCCATTGATACCCTTGCTGCAATCCTATTGTTCTATAAACTTATTCGGTTTCATAAAAAAGATATTGGCAGCTATCATTGCTGTATTAATGGTATTCTGTATCCTAAATCATATTTTTCCACTGCAAAAAAAAATCTCCTTTTCTACTACCATCAGTGCTAGAGATGGCACTGTGCTGCAGGCCTTTCTAAGTGCCGATGAGAAGTGGCGAATGAAGGTAAACAAAAATGATGTAAGCTCTATGGTAAAAAGGCTTATTCTTTTTAAAGAAGATAAATGGTTTTATTATCATCCGGGAATAAATCCAGTGGCTATACTAAGGGCCTTCATACAGAATAAGCTACAAAAAAAACGAACCTCTGGTGCATCTACCATCACTATGCAAGTTGCCCGATTGTACACGCCGCGTCCCCGTAACTATAGGAGTAAAATCATCGAAATTTTTAATGCTCTACAGTTAGAATGGCAATATTCTAAAGATGAAATTCTGCTGATGTATCTAAGCCTGGTACCTTATGGTGGAAATATAGAAGGCATAAAATCTGCCGCTTTACTTTACCTAAATAAAATGCCCGCACATTTATCATTGGCCGAAGCCACCGCCCTCTCTATTATCCCAAACAGACCCACCTCACTGCGCCTAGGAAAAAATGATTCGCTGCTAGTTATAGCCAGAAACAGATGGTTAAAAAAAATAAAATCTAACAACCTATTCTCTCCACAGCTAATAGACGATGCGCTGCAGGAACCCATCCAGGCCCTTCGCAATGAAAGTCCTCATTATGCACCCCAACTGGGCTGGAGACTGAAAAAAAAATACCCGGACAAGGCCGATATCGCTACTACAATAGTCCTAGAATCACAGATAAAAACCCAACAGGTATTAAAAAATTATGTGCGAAGATTACAACCTTATGAAATCTATAATGCCGCAGCACTTGTAATAAATAATGAAACAGGCGAAGTAGAAGCCTACTGCGGCAGTGCCGATTTTTTTGACAAACGAGATGGTGGCCAGGTAGATGGCATCACCGCATTGCGATCGCCGGGAAGTACGCTTAAGCCATTCATTTATGCCAAAGCTTTTGACAAAGGAATCATCACACCTAAAACCATTATTAGCGATGTGCCGGTAAATATTGGTGGCTATTCTCCAGAAAATTTTGATGAAAAATTTAATGGTCCGGTTACTGCAGAATTTGCACTGGTAAATTCTCTAAATATTCCGGCGGTAAAATTGCTGGATCGCTTGGGTTTTAAGGAATTTATAGAAGCTATGAAGGTGGCTGGCTTTACCCATATAGAAGCGCAGGAAAGAGGTCTGGGTCTATCGCTGGCCCTAGGCGGATGCGGCGTCACACTAGAAGAACTATGTCGCTTATATGCAGCTTTAGCAAATGATGGCTTGTTTCGTGATTTAAAATATATTTCCGGCGAAGCCTGCCTTTCAGAAACTGCTATTATGAGCCCTGCCAGTGCTTTTCTAGTGAAAAATATTTTGAGCGGCCTCACTAGACCTGATATTCCAAATAATTTTGCTAACGCTACGAATCTACATAAGATAGCCTGGAAAACAGGTACCTCCTATGGGCGAAGAGATGCCTGGAGCATAGGCATAACACCCGGTTATACAGTAGGAGTATGGGTGGGAAATTTTTCCGGAAAATCGTCTGCCTGGCTCACCGGTACGGAAATAGCCTCTCCTCTTTTGTTTGAAATAATGAATAATCTGCACCGCGGATTACCGAAAAGATGGTTTGATGAGCCAGAAAAAATTGAGTTACGCTATGTGTGTACCAGCACGGGATATGTACCCGATTTTTTCTGTGAAAATAAAGTGATGGATTATTATATACCCGGATGCAGTGATATGAAATTCTGTGATCATTTACAGCAAGTATATATAGATAATAAGGGTAATTTCAGTTATTGTAATGGATGTATGCCAGATATAGGTATGGTGCAAAAATATTTTGTTAATTTGCCGCCGGAATTATTGAGCTGGTATAACGAAAAAAAAATCTATTATGAAAAAATGCCTCCTCATTATCCCAGCTGTGAAAGGTTATTTGGACGTGATGCACCACAGATTATTTCTCCAGCTAATAATACCGAATATCTGATAGAAAGAACCGATGAGCAGGAGCTTATGCTATCTGCACATGGTGCCATAGATGCTGTAAAATTCTTTTGGTTTATTAATGATATGCTCGCCGGTGAAACCGCTGCCGATAAAAAATTATTTTATAAGCCACTGGCCGGAAAGCAGAAAATTACGTGTATGGATGATAAGGGTAGAAAGAGCAGTATAAATATAAAGGTAAAATTTATTGGCCATGAATAAACACAACTTAAGCTCCTTCCATTTTAAAATGGATATAGCTATGCGCTGGAGCGATATGGATGAACTGGGGCATATAAACAATGCTGTCTTTTTTACCTATCTCGAAGAAGGACGTACACACTATCTCACTAAGGCCATAGAATGGAACTGGCGCAAAGAAGGGCTCATCCTTGCTCGTGCTGAAATGGATTTTAAAAAGCCACTATCGTATCAGGACAAAGCTATCCTGTATATGCGCTGTACTAGGCTGGGAAATACCAGTTTTGATCTGGAAGCAATTATTACCAATGAAAACGATCCGGAAAATCCTGTACTCATAGCGTTGGCCAAAACTGTACAAGTATGTTATGACTACAAGAATGCCGAAGTCATGATGATTCCAGATCATCTAAGAAAACGATTTGCCTTATTAGAAGAATGGGATAATCCGGTTATTTAAGCCAATGTGGTCATTCATCTTTAGTCAAAATTTGTCCTTAGAAAAGCGGCTATAGCTACTTATGACATTTCTGCATTTTCTGATTTTTTTATAAGCCGATAGCCCTTGCCGTGTATGTTTTTTATTTCCAGAGTAGGATCATCACTTAAAAATTTGCGCAATTTGGTGATATATACATCCATACTTCTGGCCGTAAAATAGTTATCTTCTTTCCAGATAAGCTTGAGGGCGTATTCTCTGGCCAGTAAACTATCCTGAAAGTCCAAAAGCAGTTTTAAGAGGGAGGCTTCCTTAGAAGTGAGCCGCTGGGTCTGGTTAGTTCTCCTGAGTATCTGCGCATCAAAATCGAAAAAATATTCTCCTATCTCATACTGCGATTTTCTCACCGGGGCCGATCCGGATTGCTGTACCCGGCGGAGTATGGCATCAATGCGCACCTGCAGCTCTTCCATACTTATGGGTTTAGTGAGATAGTCATCTGCGCCCAGTTTAAATCCCTCTATCTTATCCTGGCTCATAGATCGAGCTGTAATAAAAATTACCGGCACATTTTGATCCTTTTGTCTTATAAGACGGATGAGGCTAAAACCGTCCATCTTAGGCATCATCACATCCAGCAGACATATATCATACTTTTCATCATTAAATTTCTCCCAGCCTTCTTCGCCATTACTGCAAAGATCTACAGAATATCCTTTCATATCCAGGTATTCTTTGAGGATAAATCCCAGATTAGGATCATCTTCTACTAATAATATATTTGGAATCATCATATTACTGATTATTTTTTTTGCTTATAAAAAATTAATTTTCCTCTTTCATTCTATTTATCCGGCATAATATTGCTTATACCTTTTAAACGAAGCCATAGCCGGTTTATTCTATGTGGCCATCGTCCATTCTTTCTTTTCGGGAAAAAACATTTCGAATAAGCTACCCTCATTAGGTTTGCTGGTAACCTGTATATGCCCACCGTGAGCTTCTATCATGAACTTTACATAACTGAGTCCTAAGCCAAAGCCTTTTACATCATGCAAATTTCCTGTAGGCACACGATAAAATTTATCGAATATTTTTTTCTGGGCTTCCTTTGATATACCTATACCATTGTCGGCTATTTTTACCACCAATTCATCATTTACATCACCGGTACTCACCATGATGAGTGGTTTAGCAGGTGTATATTTAATAGCATTATCCAGAAGATTTACAAATACATTTTTCAGGTGTACCGGATCTGCAAAGATCCATGGATTATTAAGATCATAGTGCCGTTCTATTCTACCCTCTTTCAGTTCTAGATGTAAGATAATATGGGTAATAGCTTCTTCTAATAATTCGTGCAGATTCAATTTTTCCCGCTGAAGTTCTAACTCGCCTTTTTCTATACGTGCTATTTGGAGTACTTTTTCTATCTGGGTGCTCAGTCTGGAATTTTCCTCTTGTATAATATGCATATAACGATTTCTGCGGTCTTCATTGGCACCCATACTACTGTCTAATAACATCTCCGAAGCGAGTTTTATGGTGGACACAGGAGTTTTAAGCTCGTGGGTCATATTATTTATAAAGTCAGTTTTTAGATCGGATATTTTAGTTTGCTTTATGAGATTTCGGTATGTAAAAAAGAATACCGAAAGAATGCCGAGTATAAAGAAAAAAGCACTAAGCGGAATAAATATATTATGACGCACGAGGTATTTTTCTTTTTCGGGGAAATAAGCGTGCAAGAAGGAGGGTTCATCTAGGGGATTGGATGGAAAAAGATCGGTTTGATAGGAAGTAAGATGTTCCTGTTCATTAAAATCCCGGCTACATTTGATAATATCATTATCCAAATTTGTAACCGCCCATTCCGGCGTTATTTCTATCCCTCTCAATTTAAGTTCTTCCTTTAGCATAGCATCTATATTATAAAGGGCTATTTTATCTTCGAGATCTTTTCTGGAGGCCATTCGTGCTACTATCTGTCTTATAAATTGTATAGTACTATCCAGCTGCCAGTGCGTCTGTGAAGAGCGATTGCCACTAGAGGCAGCACTGCCCTCAGGGGCATATCGTGCAGCAGTATCTATAAGAGCTTGTTCTATGATGCGATATAGACTGTCACTTTCTTCCGGTGAGATATTACTAGCACTAGGTGTAGGCTCTTCCTGGGCATCCAGTTTATAGATAGTGGCAAAATAGGAAGCGTTTTTACCTTCTCCATTATGCAAAATGATTTGCTTAGCAGAATTTGTCTTATCCAGTATTACTTCTAACAGACAGCTGTCACTATGCTGGGCTAACTTGCCTTTCAGGCTGGTTTCTACTCTCACTAGGAGTGTATCTGCCGGCAGCATAGCCTTGCTGCTGAGGCGTTCTATTTCATCATTCTTAGCAAAATTCTTTTGGGGTCTTTCATAAGTAATACCTATCCTATCACCGGCTTTAAAATGGGCCATTCTAGCCCTCATTTCAGAAATATTGTTTACAGGTCTTTCATTTATTTCGGTGATAATATCGCCGGAGTTTATACCCGCAAAAAAAGCGGGGCTTCCTTTCACTACATCAGAGACATATACGCCATAGGTAGATTTGAGATCTAAATCTGCTGCCGTTTCCGGATCTATGTTTATCACGAAAGCACCTAGTAAGGGTCTGTTTTTATTTTCCTGATCAGAAGAAGATATTTCGGTATTTATATTCACTTTTTTTTCTATAAATCCATAGGCTTCGCGCGCTTCCATTTTTCGGCTTAGTGATTGCAAAGAAAAATAAACGGACTTGTCGAATTGATCGCGGTTTAGCTGAGTAGATTTCTGTATCCAGTACAGTTGCACAGCTATTAAGCCTATTGTGAGCAGTGCCAGAAAAAAAAGCAAATAATAATGCCGGTTCATTTAATATTCTAAACCTTAAAAGTACGCGAGTTAAAAGATTTTAACACCTTCTTTAACACAGTTTAACCATGGATTGTTCCATCATAAACTAGGATGAAAATTTTTTTGTAGCGTACAAATGATAGGAGATGAAATTTTAGTAAAAGGGCGGTTGGGGGGTTGGGTATGGATATTCATCACCTCTATTAATATTTTTTGGCAAGATAATCAAGCAAATAAAAGGGAGCTAAGGGTAAGGATTCAAAAAGACACCGGAGAGATGGTCATTCGTATAGATAAGATTATTAATGGTATGGGGGATATGTACGTATCTAAAATCCTCTAGGTGCCGGAAATAGAAAATATAGATAATAACCTGCGCAATTTAGCTATTGATGTAGCATATAATGCCGGTATATCAGGGGATGAGGATGCTCATCTTATTAGAAAAAAAAATCATAAGTATTTATAATGCCACAGAATCAGAATGGATAAAAGGGATGTGTGAGGGAGAAAAACCATTTCTGGGTGTACTCATAGATGAGGATGACTTTGTAGATAAAAAAGGACTAATGGTAAGAGAAATCGTGCCGGGTTCTACAGTAGAAGAGGCGGGGATGCAAAGTGGAGACCTGTTGCTGTCCATAGATGGTTATATAGTAAATTTTGTAGCCGACATAAGGGAATTACTGGAGGATATAGAGAACAATGAATGAATAAATAAATATTTCTTTTAAGGGAGATGAAAAAAACTTTCGGTGTCAGCTACCCATACGCCTAAGGCAAGAGCAGATTTTATGATGGCAGTTACTATAATAGTAATATCCCCAGGCCATCTCTGAATTTGTCACTAACAGAATCCGCTGAGCGCGGATATATGGGTGTATTAGTAGGCGAAAACAATGCCGATACCTGCGCCTTACTAAAGGAAGAAAATGAAGAGCGTGCCGAAGCAAAGGCCGGTAGTCTATCCGGCGATTTCATATCCTTGCAAAATGGAATAGAGGTACAAAATAAGAAGATCTTGTTAGCGGCTATGCTTGTGCTGAAACCGGATGATGAAGTGCAAATAATTTTGTGCCGAGATGGTGAAAGCAGAAGAAAAAATGCCCTATTACCTCCTCGATAATTAGCGCGGAATAAAGCTCTGCCCTTTCCCGTTAGAAAACCAATTATTGGCTATACAGCAAAAGAAATAGCTATAGCCCCAGACCATATAGGAGAATGAATTTTACAGATAAAGCCGGGCAATATTATAGCTCATAAAAGAATAATAATCATGCCCTGAGGAAGACAATGATGGGGTCCTTACATGCCTTCATAAAGGTATTGTTTATTTGGTAAATAGTAAAGGCGGAAGAAGGAAGGATTCTTTGCTTTTATTTTTTTCTTTTACCCGAGTAGTGAGACGATTTTGGTGATATTGCTTTAGTGGACGGGTCAGCGTTTTTCTTGGAAACGGGTTCTGCCTCCGGTCTAATAAGTTCAAAATCCAATTCTCTTTTTGCCAGATCTGCTTTGGCTACAATAATAAGAACCGGATCGCCCAGGCGAAAGATTTTTCTGCGATTATAACCCACCAGTGCAAATTGTATTTCATCAAAAAAATAAGTATCGTCAGTAAGATTTTGTAATCGTATGAGTCCTTCGCACTTATTGTCTATAATCTCCACAAACATCCCAAAATTAGTAACCCCACTGATCACGCCTTCGTACTGATGGCCAATTTTTCCTTGCAGAAATTCTACCTGCTTATATTTTACAGAGGACCTTTCGGCCGTTTGTGCCTGTCTTTCCATTTTGGAGGTATGTAGGCACTTTTTTTCAGTATCGAAGGCATCCGTTTCCGGATTTCCGGCCAGTGCACGGGCGAGTAAGCGATGGGTCATAAGATCGGGATATCGTCGTATAGGTGAGGTAAAATGAGAATAATAATCAAACCCGAGGCCAAAGTGGCCAATGTTATTGGTGGTATAAGCTGCCTTGGCCATGGAGCGTATAGCCATACCGGCGAGCAAATCGTGTTCGGGCTTTCCCAAAATTTTATTGAATAAGCGATTCAGATGGTTTTTTAGTTCTAACCCTTCTACTAACGGAACATCATAACCAAACCGACTCGCCATTCTTCGGAAATTTTCGAGCTTTTCCGGATCGGGCACATCGTGTACGCGATAAACTCCTACCCCTGGCTTATTTTTTTTAAGCTGGCTATGGAGATAGAAGGCCACTTCTTTATTTGCTAAAAGCATGAAATCTTCTATGAGAAGATGGGCCTCTTTCCGTTCTTTTACATATACATCTATGGGCACAGCGTTTTCATCTAGTTTAAATTTTACTTCTGGCAATTCAAAAGAAATAGAGCCCAGCTCATACCTTCTTGCTCGGAGCTTACAGGCCAGAGAATGCAAGGTTCTTATTTCATTTGCATATAATTCTGATTTTTCTTCTATCACCTCCTGGGCTTCATCATAAGTAAATCTGTGATCGCTGTAAATAACTGTACGCCCAAACCATCTTTCCTTTATCTCGGCCTTGCTATTCATCACAAAGACCACCGAGAAGCAGCATTTTTCTTCGTGAGGTCGCAAGGAACAAACGTGATTAGAAATTTTTTCGGGAAGCATGGGCAGTACCCTATCTACCAGATACACCGAAGTAGCTCTTTGAAAAGCATCTTCATCCAGATGAGAATTTTCCCGCACAAAATGATCCACATCTGCTATATGTACGCCTACTTCTAGATCCCCATTTTTTAATACCTGAAAAGAGAGGGCATCATCGAAATCTTTGGCATCGGTGGGATCTATGGTAATAGTGAATATTTTGCGAAAATCTTTTCTTTTTTTAATCTCAGCAGCGCTTATTTCGAAGGGTATATTTTCTGCTTCGGCCTGTGCCTCGGGTGAAAACTGTAGCGGAAAACCGTTTTCTACTAAGATGGACTGCATTTCCACATTATTATTGCCAGGCTTGCCTAGTACATTTATCACTTTTGCTTCCGGGCTTTTTCTTCCTTCCGGCCAGTCCAGTATTTCTACTATCACCTTATCGCCCTCACGGGCACCATTCAGATAGATAGGAGGAATAAAAAAATCTATGTGAATACGGTCATTATCCGGTTCGAGAAAGGCAAAAGACTGTCCTAATCGAATCTCCCCACTAAACTGAGTGGTTTTTCGCTCTAAAATTTGTATGACTTCACCTTCTGCCCGGCTTCCTTTTTGGCGGGTTATTTTCACTTTTACCAGATCCCCGTCAAAGGCTTTTCCCAGACCCATGGGAGGCACCCGCACATCGGAACCACCAGTCTCTAGGGTTACAAAACCGATACCGGACCGGGTTACTTCTAAAATACCGGTGAGATATGGCGAGCTCATCGCCGATGTATCTGTGTTGCTTTTCTCCTTATAAATATACTTCACTCCGGTTTTGAGTATATTCCCCCCTGCCCTCAGGACTTCGAGGGCTTGATAGATTTCATCCTTTTCTGCTCTCTCTTCGCCAAGGGATTTTTTTAATTGTCCTAGTGTCCAGTCTCTGGTCTTATGGGAGGAAAAAAGCTGATAAAGTTTTTCATCGAGACTTTTTTTAGCGTTTGGGGCATTTTTTTTGGCTTTCATAGAATAAGACAGCCTGCAAATATCCCATATTTCCTTTACAATCAGAATGATTTGTTAAAGAAAGACCACTATTTTTCGTTTTTTTAGGAAATAAAATTGTCATTCGCTAATAGTTATTGATTGATTATCTGTATTTTATATATATCAATAAAATATATTTCGCAAATTAGCGAATAAACCCTTGACAAGTGCAGCGAATGTTCGCTATTATTGCATCATATTTCTTAACCCATCAAAAAATAATAAAATGGCTGTAACAAAAAAAGTAATGAAAACCACGGCTCCAGTGGTTAAAAAAATGGACAATAAGGTAGAAGTAATGGTAGAAAACGCTACGCAAAGCGCAAAGAAAACCACCGCTCCCTTTTTCAAGACCATTAAAAATGATGAGATGCTCGAGTTTGCAAAAAAAGTGCTTTACACGGGTGTAGGCCTAGTAGCAACGAATGTAGAAAAGGTACAAACTTCTCTAGTAGAATTTATCCAAAACGAAAAAGATGCCCAAAAAGAAGGCAAAAGGATCGTAGATAATTTGATAAAATCTACTGAAAATACCAAAGAAGAAGTAGAGAGCAAAGTAAATGAGGTAATAGAGAAAGTCATGGGCTCTTTTCAAAAGCCTTCTAATGAAGTGAGTATTTCCAGATTGGAAAAACGCATAGCAGAGTTAGAGCAGCAATTAGCAAAAACTGCCAAGTTAGGCAAAAACTAAGAGTAAGCATAAGATCACTGGCCTGTGAAGGCCGCTCAATCATAGATAAGACCCATTTGGGTGAAAAAAGGAGCCAGGTTACTGCGAGAGTGGTACCTGGTTTTTTATTTAAAATAGTTACAAATTGATCGTACTTTTGAACTCATTTTGGCGCTTAGAGAAACCATAAGAAACCTTCGCCGCACCCGCGAGATTATTAAAGTATTGCTAAAATACGGTTTTGAAGATATGGTATCCGGCACGGTACTAAAAAAATTTGTTACTGAAAAGAGAAAGCGCGAATGGAAAAGCACTGAAAAGCTGGTGATGGAATCCAGCCGTTTTGAACGAATCCGGATGGCCTGCGAAGAACTGGGACCTACTTTTGTAAAAAGCGCACAGGTGCTCAGCAACAGGCCGGATCTACTGCCGGAAGCCCTCATTACTGAATTTCAACAATTACAGAGCAATGTAAGACCTTTTGCTTTTACACTAGTAAAAGAAATTATAGAACAAGAATTAAAACAACCCATCGAAGAAGTTTTTGCCTCTTTAGATGAAAAACCAATAGGCTCGGCCTCCATAGGACAGGTACACAAGGCCGCACTCCTTGATGGCACCGAAGTAGTGATAAAAGTGCGTCGCCCTCACGTAGAAGAGATCATAAAAACGGATATCTCTATTATGAAAGAGGTAGTGAGACGAGGAAATAATTATTTTGAAAAACAGGGCATTATAAATGCGATGGATGTAGTGGAAGCCATAGAAAAAACGATGTCTAAAGAACTGGACTATACCCACGAAGCAAGAAATATAGATCAGTTTCGCCAGTTTTATAAACAATACGACTATTTCTATGCACCTAGGGTCTATCGCCAATATTCCACGTCCAAAATACTGATAATGGAGTTTGTGAATGCCTGTAAAATAACCGACGTAGCACAGCTTAGGTCCTGGGGATTAAATCCGGAAAAAATAGCTGAAAAGGGGATGGAACTTTATATGATGCAAATTTTTGAGTACGGTTTTTTTCACGCCGATCCTCATCCGGGAAATGTGCTCATAAGACAAGATGGCACCATCTGCCTCATAGACTTCGGGATGATGGGCAAATTATCTAAACGCGATAAATCTTCATTTGCCGGAATCTTTATAAGTATGGCCAGAGAAGACGCACGCAGTATGGCTATGTATTTCCGTCAGTTAAGTATAGAAGATGAGATCCAAGATATGCGCACATTAGAAAGCGATCTATCTGAGCTCATAGACGATTTTGCACATCTGGATGTAGCCGAAAGTAATATAGCAGCACTCACCGAACGGCTTCAAAAACTAATATATGAAAATCGTATGAGGGTGCCCGGAAGCATTTTTCTCATACTCAGAGCACTGGCCATCCTAGAAGGAATAGGCAAAACCATCGCCCCGAACTTTAATACCCAGAAATTTATAGCACCCTATAGCACCGATCTCCTCCGCGAGCAGTTTAGCTTAGCTAACATCTCTGAAGAGCTGATATTTAATGGGAGCAAGATGGTACAATTTATTACTTCCCTTCCTACTGATCTAGGAATAATACTGAAGCAGATGCGCAAAGGCAAATTTGCTTCTGAAACAGTTTTGCGCGGTTATGAGCCACTTCTCAGAAAATTGGACCGCATCACTAATCGCCTTATACTGTGTATTCTAGTAGCTATACTCATCCTTGCATCCTCTATTATCTCCCTCGCTCCGGTACACGAAAATGCCCGCGATAGATTGGGACTTCCCTTCATTAGTACTACCGGATTTTCTGTAGCTCTCCTACTTTCTCTTGTACTAGCATATAATATTTTAAGAAATAAAAAATACTAGAATCCTTATTTCTTCATATAAATGATCACGCTTCTACAGCGATACGAAAAACAAAACCTTAAATAGGATTATAAAGATCACTAATATATTTATCCTATTTATTATCCGCTGGCTTATATAAATGGCCGAAGAAACCATGCTCGCTTTGCCGAATTTATTTATACCTGGTCGTATTTTTTGTACATAACAGAAAATTTTTCTCACCCCAGAAAATGGATATGGCAAATCTAGGCTACTGTAGGGGGTAGCTGATTTATGCAGGTTTCATCCTGCCTGCGGAAACAACAATCACCGTTACGAATCGGTTTAAGCGGAGTCTCTATTAGCCAAAACTATGCGCCTCTCTTGATGTACGGAGCGATATAACGAGGGCTTTTTTTAAGCCGAAAGTTTTTAAAACTTGGCTTCGTCTCCGGATAATATGGCAGAAGAATATCCGGAATGATAAGATGCTTATGGCGGCAAATCGCTTCACCTATTTTCACATGGCGAATCATTTTTTGCCTTATATAAAAATCAATTTCGGAGAAGTCTTTATCCGCTAGACTCACCGTAAGCCCACCTTTCTCCTACCCTCCAGATGGCATTATTAATAATCATTTATGAGCTCGCTACGAGAGCCAAGGCAAAGTTTATCATAGCCACCCATTCCCCATTACTACTAGGTTATCCCATTACGGATATAAAACAAAAGACTCATTAGTTTATAAGGTCCATCACTTTAAAAGAGGCAGATGGCTATAAAATAAGTAGAGATTACTTAGTAAATCCAGCACTTTTTCTTCCTACCTTATTTGATACGGCAGATCCATCGAAGCCACTAGAATGATTACTATTATCCTTCGAACTGAAAAGATAAGGTAATCGTGCGGGAGCGAAGCTTATCTAATACATCTGAGTATCGAAGACCTTCTGTGGGTACGTGTATGTTATTCATACCCTGATAAAATTTTATTTCAGGCGTAAACATAAAATAAGGAAAATAAATTTCAAATCCGAAGCCAAATTCCATTCCTAGATCCCATGAGCCCAGCTTTACGATATCATTGGCTCTTCTCTTTTTAGAATTAGAAGCCAGGTCTAAACCGCCTTTAAGGCCGCCCAGTATATAAAATCTAAAATTATTATTAAAGCGATCGCTCTTGTATTTAATATCCAGCGGAAAATCTAAAAAAATACTTTCAATTGTATTGTTGGTAATCACCTGCTCATTGCCCACTATCTCTGTATAACGCAGATTTTTTTCGGCAAATGAAAGGGTAGGAATAGTAGAACGCAGATCAAATCTTTTGCTCAGTTTTAGATTGCTAATGATGCCTAGGTTAAAACCTGCAGCCCGAGGAGAGTCTACGTTCAGAATTTCTGTAGAGGAAGTAATCTCATCTGCATGAACCACTAAAAAGCCAGATCTATTTATTCCCATAAGAATACCAAAATGTATCTTTTTAGTATCTAGTTTCATCAAATTCTGCTGGGAATGTATGGGTGTGATAGAAAGGCCTAAAAAACAGACGGTAATTATTCCTTTCACGGTGTGTCTTAAAATCGCTCTCTGTGCAGAAGATACCCGAAAAATATGGGCTTGAGATCCTGGCAATAAATGATGTAATAATATAATAAACTTCATCAATGGTTTTTATAAATGGCTATTATATACTGAAGAAAAATTAAAACTATTTGCTACCGCTATAAATAGAACAGATGCCAAAACTAAGCCGCTGGGCACTCACCTTAGTAAATCCACATCGGGCGAAAATATCTAAAAAATTTTGTCCTTCGGGAAATGCCTGAACCGATTCTGGCAGATAGGTATAGGCTCTGCTATCGCCGGAAACGAGCTTACCTATGGTGGGCAGGATAAGACGGGAATAAAGGCCAAATAATTGTTTCACCGGAAAATGGGCGGGTTTAGAAAATTCAAGGACTATACACTTACCGCCAGGTTTTAGTACCCGAAACATTTCTGACAATCCTCTTTCTAGATTTTCAAAATTTCTCACGCCAAAAGAAACGGTGATGGCATCAAATTTATTATCTGAAAAGGGCAGATTTTCAGAATCGGCCAGTTCTAGAGAGATGACTTCGTCTAGCTTTTGTTTTAAAACTTTTACTTTCCCTATTTCCAGCATTTTAGTGCTAATATCAACACCAATTATTTTATTCGGCTGCAAATGATTAAGTGCCAAGGCGAGATCGGCAGTACCCGTAGCTATATCGAGGATAAGTTTTGGATGGTGGGGTCGCAATATATTTACCACCCTTCTACGCCATAGCCGGTCTATGCCTAGTGAAAAAAAATGATTGAGAAAATCATAAGAATGCGCTACCTGATCAAACATTTTCGCCACTTCAGTTTTCTTGGCATCCTCGGTACCATAGGGTTTTATTGTATCTATATTCAAACGAAATAAGATAGTGAAGGGCAAAGATAAGATCAATAAGACAATAAATGATTTATTTTACTTAATTTTGTGTCTCAACAGAAAACATGCAAATTCAGGAAAGCAAATTATTAAGCAGCTATGCCTCCGCAAAAAATTGTCCTCCGGATAATTTGCCGGAATATGCTTTTATAGGCCGGTCTAATGTGGGGAAGTCATCGCTTATAAATATGCTATGTGGACGATCTGCTTTGGCCAAAGTGTCTAATACACCCGGGAAAACCCAAACTATTAATCATTTTCTCATAGACAATAAGTGGTATCTTGTAGATTTGCCCGGCTATGGATATGCCAAAGTAGCCAAAACCCGCCGGGTGCTGTGGGAAGGCTTTATTCGAGAATATCTTACTGATCGAAAAAACTTGCTCTATATCTTTCTGCTCATAGATAGTCGAATACCGCCGCAGAAGATAGATTTAGAATTTGCCCGGTGGATGGGTGCTGAGCTATTGGCTTTTGCCATCATATATACAAAAACAGATAAATGCGGCACCAATGAACTGAAGAAAAATATAAGCGAAATAGAAAATGCTTTTATGGAGGAGTGGGAGGAGATGCCTCCGGCTTTTCTCTCTTCTGCCGAATCCAGAAAGGGCAAGGAAGAAATCTTGGCGTTCATAGATGAATGGAATAAGCAGTTTAAGAAAATAATCAATGAATAATAAATTTTTTTAAAACCAATAATATGAAAAAAAATTTGACCCTAATTATCCTTTCCGTTTGTATGCCTCTATATGGCTTTACGCAAAGCAATGAATCTATCACTACCAAAGGTGAAGACATTCTGTATAAAGGTACCCAGTATCAAACCGAGATTCTAAGCCAGCATTATGGCACTGCCCTAGCTGCTACTATCATTCATGTAATGGATGCCCAGCGCAAGACTATTGCTGAATTGCACTTTTATAGTGAACCGAAAAATTATCAAAAAAATGCTCGACAGGCAGAAGAAAAAAAGCTCATCATAGACTATCCCGCCGAGATGTATGAGCAGGTAAAGGATGTATTAAATCACAGCCGAGGCCAGGTGGAATTTTTATATTCACCTAAATTATCTACGGCTAAAATAATTGCTGCTCCGTCCATTATAGGTGCAGGAGGACGCGGCACCCAAGGAGTAATTCCAGATATGTCGCCTATACGCAATGGTGTTCCTGTATCTAAAGGAGAAATGCTTAAATCCAATCAAAAAACCGGTCCCACAAATTCTCCTCAAATTAAAAAACCATAGCCACCAATCTTTATAGACCGCCTAGCAAAAAATTTTCAAAAAGCCGTACTTAATGGACGGCTTTTTTTTATAATCTAAGGATTAATAATATTGTAAAGATATCTATGTCCGTTTTTTTTTTGAATAGTTACTCATCATAATAAGTATCTCCTTGCTACTAAGCATTGTACTATCCTCAGGCTTATTATTTATATTGTACAAATAATTAATCCTTCTATCTCTTACCTGAGATCAGTAAAAAAAGAGTGTTCCAGTATCTCTCCCATTAAACTACTTTATCTGCACAGGAAGAGCTGGCAAAGGCATCTGGCTTAGTTTTAAAGGCAAATCCCATACCCTTTATATATCCCACTGCTTCCTGCAAAGCGGCATTGGACTTAAAGAGTGGATCGGTATTGATATCTGCGTGAATCTCCATTTCTACGTTGTACTTATCTAAGAGAGAACAGAGCTCATAGCCTACTTCTATGGACTTACCCACCTCCAGCAACATCCTTTCCTTGAGGCTGATGTTTTGGCGCAATTCCCAGTTTCGAATAAACATAAATCCGCCTCTCTTTTCCCTAAGAAAAACAATTACCGTGGCAAATTCGGCACCATCTGCCCTAGCCAGCGAATCCGTACCTATGCATACCTTAAGACGATTTCCCATTTCTGTCTCTCTCATAATGGTTTCTTCTACGGCTTCCATTAGAGATTTGCCCAGCGATTGGCCATTTAGCCTCCTCCATCTTTCCATAAGATATTGATTTTCAGCCAAAATTAACCAAATTATCGGAAAAATCTTGATTTGTAATAAATAATTATTATTTTTGCGCAAAATAAAAATATTTTCGAAAAATGAAAAAAGGAATTCATCCTGAAAGTTACAGAATGGTTATATTTAAAGATATGTCTTGCGACTATAGCTTCTTAGGTCGTTCATGTGCAGCTACCCGCGACAAAGATGTTTGGACAGATGGCAAAGAGTATCCTCTTATTAAACTGGAAATTAGCCAGGCATCGCATCCATATTTTACCGGTAAAATGACTTTTATAGACACCGCGGGAAGGATAGATAAATTTAACAAAAAGTACGCTAAGAAATAACTATCTACTTTCAGATGGTCTCCAATGGGCCTCATTTTATGGACAGATAACAAGTATCGCCGCCCTCTCCTCTAGGGCGTTTTTTTTGTCACAAAAACCGGTCGTGCTAAAGGATTGTTCTTTAATGCTTAAATTTGTATCAAAAAAACCTTATGAAGCATTTTCCCTCGGTTTATAAATACGCCGGTATTCTTTTCCTCACCGGGCTTGTCCTACTCCTATGCTCCAGCACCGCCTTGCTAGGTCAGGAGCGCTCTTTACTTTTGCAAAACAGCCTATATGGAGGAGGGATAGGCCTGGGATCGGTCATAGCCATTGTAGCCTCCTGGACCAGAAACAGATCTGTGCTATGGGCACTACTCCACGGTATTTTGGGGTGGCTCTATGTAATCTATTATATTATCACACGCTAAGTTATAGGTCTAAGGCTGCTGATATTAATCCAGTGATTGTAGTCGCTCAAAAGGGATAGAAGTATCTAACATATAGCGATAGGTGTGATGTATTTTTGTGACCTTACCTCCCAGATTTTCGGCTATGTGCAACATCTTTGGACTAAAGTCTCCCAGCCAGCCCATTTCGAAATGTTTCCATTGTTTGCCCTTTAGCAATTCATTGGCATATAATAACGTTCCACCCTCCACCCCTTGACCCTGAAAAGCAGGAACCACCCCAAACACTACACCAAAAAATTTATCATTGTTTTTCATCCACTTTCGGTATAAAAACCGAAGATTATTGTAGGCATTTAGTTTTCCGCGAAAGCCGCGAAAATATTCATTCAACTCCGGCACAGCAAAAAACAGGCTTATAGGCTCCTTATCATAAAAGCCATAGACCATCATATAATCTACAAGAATAGGTTTAAATGCCATAAACATTTTTAAACAATCTGAAGGGGACATTTCCTTAAATCCGGGGTGTTTTTTTCCCCAGGCGGCATTGTATATATGACAGAAATATCCGGCATAGGTTTCGAGGTCGTCGGTATCCAGCTTCCGAAAACTATATTGCGGTTCTTTCAAAAGCTGCGCTCCTTTTTCATAATATTTTTCGGTATGTACTGCCTCATATTCCATGCCGTATGAATACTGTTTAAAATATAATTGGAATCCGTAGGACTCAAAAAAAGATTGGTAATAAGCAGGATGGTGATTCATACGATATCTGGGCTCCGTATGCGATTCCACTAATAATCCCCAAAAAGCTATGCGTTCGCCAAAGTTTACAGGTCCTTCCATAATCTGTACATTTTTTTGCCTCAGCCACTGAACACACTGATCAAACATAAAATAGGCTGCTTTTTCATCATTTATACACTCAAAAAAACCCATACCTCCCACTTTATAGTTACCGGCAAACGAGTATGAATCGCTATAAAAAGCTGCCACTCTGCCTATATGTTTATGTCCATCATACAGGTTCCATCGTATAGCCTCCCCGTCGCGGTAATACTTATTTTTTAGTGGATTAAATATGTTTTCTATATCTTTATCAAGCGGTCTCAGATAGAGGTTATCATCCTTATATATGTCTTCTACAATATCTAGAAATCGTGCTCTTTCCAGATTGTTATTTACTTCTATTAATTTATACATAAGGATACTTATTAGTTATTCTTATCACATGATCTATCACATAAAGAATTTCTGCTTCTGTAAGAGATGGATAGAAGGGCATAGAAATGGTGCTATCCCCTATCCTTTCGGCTACAGGAAAATCATTTTGAATATACTGATATTTATTTTTATAATAACTGAGTCTGCTTAGTGCCCTATAGTTTACAGCACATCCCACACCAGCCGCTTGTAATTGAGTTATTATATCATCGCGGTGCAGCGGATTCACCCATATTGTATAAAGATGATGGGCGTGTACTGTATGAGGTCTTATGAGTGGTAACCTTATGCCAGCTGCGTTATGAAAAGCATCTGTATAGGCAGCGGCAATCAAATTTTTTTTTGCCCAGTAAGTATTGAGTCTGTCTAGTTGATGAAGAAGGAGTGCGGCCTGTATATTACTCATATTGCATTTAAAACCCAACATTTCTAGGTCATAGTGCGAAAATGAATGCACATATCTATCTGCAGCGCCTTTAGACATACCGTGTAGCCTCGCCATCTGCAGCCACTGATAAAACCGTTCATCATTAGTAATGACAGCACCTCCTTCACCACAGGTAAGATTTTTAGTAGCATAAAAGCTAAAGCAGGCACCCATTGAGAAAGCTCCCGGTTTATATCCCCCATCTACTGCTTCTATAGCATGGCAGGCATCTTCGATGATGGTGAGCGAATGCTGCTGGGCCAGCTCCTGGAAGGCTTCCATTTCCACCATTTGGCCATATAGATGTACAGGAATAACACATTTTGATTGAGGTGTAATAGCCTTCTTTACATTATCTATAGATAACAATCCTGTAGTGGGTTCTACATCTACCAGCACGGGCTTAGCTCTACAGTATTCCACTACATTAGCGGTAGATAGAAAAGTCATGGCCGGTATAATCACTTCGTCACCAGGCTGTATGTCAGCATAGCGGAGGGTAAGAAATAATGCCTCTGTGCAGCTGGTTACTCCTACAGCAAAATTTGTATTCATATAGGCAGCAAATTTTTTTTCAAAATCAGCAACCTGTTTTCCGGTGGTGAGAAATAATGAATCTAACACTTTCATTAGCTCCTCTTTATCTTCGGTCTGAAGATTATGCTTATAATATTCTACTTTCATTCCAGGAGATGTCCATTCAATTTTAAACTGGTAATAAGCTTATCTGCTTCTAAGAGATATTTATAATATTGTACCGTACGGGAGGTAATCGTTTCTTTCACTATGCCATTTTGAAGGGCAGTTTTTATCTCTGCTATCCCATCGGCAATATTTTTTGTTGGTAAATAACCAAAGGCATGATGTATTTTAGAAAAACTTACTCTATAATCACGAAGATCGGGATCGTCCGGGATAATTTCTATTTCCAGCCGATCAAAAAAGGATTTAAACTTATAAGCTATTTCTAAAACCTGAAAATTTTGATCATCGAAGCCTACATTAAATATTTGCCCCTTCACTTTATCCCTAGTAGCCATGGCTACGAGGTGATAGAAATGTATGAGATCATCTATATGAATGAGGGGTCGCCATTGATCACCCCCGCCCATCACATATATCTTATTATTTTTCCAGGCATTGAGCGTCATAATATTGATAATAAGATCGAATCGCATACGCTGCGGTGAAAGCCCATATACAGTGGCATTGCGCAATATGGTAGTATGAAATATATCCGTATTGAGATCCAGTAATAATTTTTCTGCTTCCACCTTCGTACGGGCATAAGTAGATACGGGTTTTAATGGAGAATTTTCATCCAGCTTATTGCCATTGCCATCCCCATATACACTACAAGAGGAAGAAAAAATAAATCCTCTTACACCTCTATCGCGCGCCTTGTAAGCCATATCTAGGGGTGCATCTTTATTTATAGCAAAGCTGAGTTTCGGAATAAGATCGGCGGCAGGATCATTGCTTATACCGGATAGGTCTATAACCAGATCTATATGGTCAAAGTAATCGGTACTGAGAGATCGTGTATCTGCGCGAATAATTTCCAGCAAGGGATGATTCTTATATAGATCGAGGGTGGCACCAAAGAAAAAACGATCCACCGCTCTTATGCGGTATCCCTTACTCAGAAAAGTTTCTACCATACGGGTACCGATATATCCCCCCGCTCCGCTTATAAGAATATGCTGCATTTAAAATTGTGATTGGTAAAGATAGTACAATGCTTCCTTACCAGTATGTGCGATGAGATCAATAATACTTAAATAGGGTACAAAATCACCCTTTCCCTGTGGGTATCGGGGATGATTATAGTGATGCCAGTGCAATGTAATACCAGCCTCTTCAAATAGGTGTGGTTCCATATAAGCCTGTCCTGCGGGACCATTTATATAATGGGTAGCACCTAATTTTTTGCATATCTCCACCAGATTTCCGGTAGGACCTTTATCCATAGGCATATTCATCTCCGATGAGCGTAAAAACCTAGTATTATCTATTCCTATATAATGAGAATAGGCCAAGGTGAGAGGAATGGTAATGTCCACTAACTTATGCGGCCTATTTTTTAGCACGAGTACCAGTGGATTAATAGCATCACTAAAAAAGGGAGCGCGTCTGTATTGCTGTCTAAGTATCCCTAGCAGGGTATCTGCAGGATTAGAATCATAGCAGACAGTGATATCCTTAATAGGGCTATGAAAATTTCCTCTATTCTGTACCGGAAGGGTCAGGAGTTTTTTTTGGCCATTTTCCTGGCGAATGTAATTCCTGTTTTGCCATCCACGGCGCTCAAACTGTACATTATCATAAAACACAAAATAATCGCTATTTGCTATCATATTAAAATGACCTAGCCAGGGTAGAAAAGCAGGTTGCAATATGGCAACGATTTTTTTTATCAATTTAAGAAAGAAAAGTAGAAGGATTATTCGATGATAGATTCTATAAAATAAAGGGGTCGTTTCTTAGCTTCAGCCAGTATATGTAATTGTACATAGAGTACACTACCTAAGCCGCAAAATAACATCCCCAAAGCCGCTATTATAAAAGGAATAATAAAATTACTCAGCTTTGGAAAAAAGAAAAAAGCAAAGGTGGGAAAGGCGAAGATGGCAAGCGCCATAGCGAATATACCTATTTTAAACAGCCATGAGGCAGGTGTATAGCTATAGCCCAATAGGGCATTTAACCCCATCGAAACCATCTTATGCAGGCTATACTGCGAGGTGCCATATTCTCGGGCCCTGCTTTCTATTTCTACACAAGTATATCTAAATCCGGTATAGGCAAATAGGCCTCCGGTAAAGCGATTATGCTCGCGGCATAGGGTAATGGCGAGGTGCACTTTTTTAGTAAAAACCCTCATCATTGCCTGATTTAATGGCATATCCAGTCCACTCCAGCGATTTATACGATTCCAAAACCAGGCCGAGGCAATACGCCGGGAAGCCGAAGTATGATAACATTTTCTTATGGCATAAACCAATGGAGTATCGGAGGATAATGAAGCCACCAGCTTAGGAAGTTCTTCAGGAGGGTCCTGCAAATCGCTGTCCATAATGGCTACTATATCGGCATCACAATGGTCTAAGGCAGCCAGGATAGCAATATGATGACCAAAATTTCTTGTAAAACGCAGAATAGTGAGCCATCCATATTTTTCTTTGAGCGAGACCATCTGCTCAAATGAGTCATCGGAGCTCCCGTCATCTACCGCTATCACACGGCAATCATATCCTGATAAATCTTTCCTGATCACATCATCTAATCTTCTGAAGAGCTGAGGGATGGTTTGCGATTCATTAAAAACCGGTAGGGCTATATGCAAGCTGGTATAGTTCATCAATATACAGGTATATCTGGTGCTGCCACGATGAAAGAAGGATTAAGCAAGTTTTCCTTATTATAAGACATGCGCTTATGGGTATCTGCCCTCATTACGCGGCAGCCGGCAGCTTCTGCTATGGCCTGGCCGGCTCCAGTATCCCATTCCATAGTAGGGCCAAACCGTGGGTAGCAGGCGGCATACCCTTCCGCCACCATACAAAACTTAAGACTGCTTCCCTTGGATACCAGCGTTATTCCGGCAAAAGATGGTTTCAGCTTTTCCACGTACTCCAGCGTTTTATCGTCCATGTGCGAGCGGCTTCCCACCACATTTATGTGGTCTTCAGGTTTATGATTTGAAGCATAAATAGCGGTGTCTGCCCCATCGCGCAAATAGCTGAATGCACCCATATCCGCTACACCATAGTAGCCCCGCCCGGTCACCGGAATATATACCATACCAAATACCGGATAGCCATTTTCAATGAGTGCAATGTTTACAGTAAACTCACCATTGCGACTTATAAATTCTTTGGTACCATCTAGGGGATCTATTAGCCAAAACTTAGACCAATCTTTACGCTCGCTATAATCCTGCTGTCTATTTTCTTCAGAGAGAATGGGGATGTCTGGAAATAAGACCGAGATAGCCTTTTGAATAACGATATTAGAAGCCCTATCCGCCTCGGTGAGGGGCGATTTGTCTTCTTTGATATCTACCATAAATTCCTGCCCATAGATGCGCAAAATTTCATCACCTGCATCGCTGGCGATTTTTTTTAACTGAAAGATTTCAGTAATATTTAAACTATTTTCCATTAGGTTTATGACTCATTGATTCCACTAAGGGCTTTAAATTTTTTTACACAATCGAGCAGGCTCTCTGTCCAACACACCGGGGGATATCCCCAATCATCTATGAGCTTGCTGGGCGAAAGGTAGGAGAAGGATGGACGTAGCACTTTCTGTGGATAGGCCGAAGAAGGCACCGGATGCACCCTGCAGGAAGGATGGCTATGCGCAGTTATAGCAAGGCCAAATTCATACCAGCTACAGCTACTTACAGGACTAAAATGGATAAGACCTGCAGAGGATGGGCGGGCGAGAGTCCATAGCAAAAAATGAGCCAGATCACCACAATATACGGGTGCTCCTATCTGATCCGATACAATAGATAATTCTTTTTTTTTAGAAGATAAATTCCATATTGTTTTAAAAAAATTATGTCCATAAGGCGAATATAACCAACTGGTTCTCACTACCAGATGATCCGGATTTTGTAATACTATGAGCTCAGCTTCTCGCTTAGAAAGTCCATAGACATTGAGGGGATTACACATATCTGTTTCTGTATAGGCACTGTTTTTTTTCCCATCAAAAACATAATCAGAAGAAATATGAATAAGCCTTCCGCCATATACATTGAGGGCATCATAAAGAAAAGATACCGCCCGGGTATTTACTAAAAAACATCGCTCTTTTTCTGATTCGGCTTTCTCTACATTTGTATAAGCAGCGGTATTAATCACATAATCTGGGCGATGGGTGGCTATACACTCCCTTACTTGAGATTCATTAGAGATATCGAGCTGCTCACGGCTACGGAATATAAATTCCCATTCTTTATATTCCACCGATTTATTCTTAATTTCCAAGGCCAGTTGTCCTTCACTACCAGTCACAATAATTTTCATTTGGCACTCCATTTGTTATAAGAAGAAAAGGGAGGTAGGACTTTGTCTTTATCAGATACGATAAAGGGCGATCCGATCTCAGGCCATTTAATATTCAGATCAGGGTCTGCATAATGGATACCGGATTCAGCGGCCGGGTGGTAATACTGATCACATTTATAGTGAAAAACAGCACGCTCGGAGAGAGTGAGAAAACCGTGTGCAAAACCAGCAGGGATGTATAGCTGATTGCGGATATCAGCTGATAGAAGGATGCTGTAATAGGATCCATAGTAAGGAGAATCAGGTCGCATATCTACTGCTACATCCCAAACTTCTCCCTCTATCACCTGAATAAGTTTTGACTGCGAATAGGGCGCTATTTGGAAATGGAGTCCTCTAAGAACTCCTCTTTTAGACACCGAAATATTATCCTGCAAAAAATTCCCTTCTATACCAGCTTCCTGGTATTTTTGAATATTAAAGGATTCAAAAAACAATCCCCTTTCATCTATAAAAATTTTGGGCACTATCACTAGCAAGCCGGGCAAAGGCGTAGAACTAACTGTCATGGGCTATCGATTTTAGGGCATCTACAATTAGTTTATAAAAGGTGAGTAGTACCACCGAGAAAAACAAACCAAAGAGTATGCCATACATTAGGAAAGTTTTTAGAAAAGGCTTTTGCTCTTCCAGCGGTATGAGCGGTCTATCAAGTATTTGTATAACGGGGGTATTACCTATCAGATTCATTCTGGCCAATTCCATATTTTTCAATCCTTCTGCATAAGCTATACTTAGGATTTCTACTTCTCTATCAAGATCTACTTTGTCTATATATTCAGTGGCACCCATGCTTCCTGCCTTAAGATCCCTATATCGGTTATCATACCACTTAGAAAGCTGATATTCTTTATTATTTAGTCGTGTCTTTAATGAGTCTACTTGCTTTTTAATATAATTAAAGGCAAACTGCTGTTGTTCTACTTTTTTGCGCACATAAAAATCTACGGTATTGTCCATAAGGGTATTTACGAAGGCAGTAGCAAAAAACTGATCGGGGCAGGAAAAGGTTACACTTACAAGACCATTTTTAGAAGAGGAGCTTCGCAATTGTTTTTTTATCACGTGATTATAAACGCGAGTAGCGATAATATTATCCTTATAAGTCAGTGAGTCTATTGATTTTTTTTGGAGATGATGGAGGGTATCATTATTATCAGATTCACCGGCCATCATTTCTTCATATAGATTAATAAGCAAATCTTTTTTTCCATTTACCTCCTTTTCAGTCATCATAGCATTAAGTACAAGATTTCTGGTGCCTAATAATTCTACAATCTTTTCACAATCTATTTCGCGGTTTCCGGTAGAAAACCCAAATCTGCCAGCGAGTTGCATAATACCACCGAGTGGAGAACCACTGTCTGAATTAGTCATAAAAACAGCTTTCGCAGTATAAAAAGATTTATATGATTTTACGTAATAGGCTGCGGCAGTGGTAAAGATAAGGGTGCAAAGAAGGATAAACCAGGATTTGAGGAGATAATAATAGAAATAATTTTTGACCATAAGAATAAAATCTCTCAGGTCATAATTCGTATCCTTAAGAAGATAATTTTGCTTATCCATTAGTTTCGCGCTTGTTGTACAAGTACTAAGATAGTGAGTACGGTAGCAAGTTTAGAAGTGAGACTGTCAAAGGCATCATTCCAATTTCGTTTTTCTTTTCTTTTCATTCTTTCTTTTTCAGTCTTTTTTCGATCAGTAATATCTACAAATACGGTGGACCCTGCTTCCACTCTAGGATAGCGGTTAATAAAGAAAATTTTCCTTTGGGCTTTAGTAATTCGCCCATTGGCTTGTTGTACATAGGTGCGATATTTCTTACTATTTTTTCCAAAACCGGCACCATATTTATTGATATACCATTTAGCAGATTTTTTCCCTTCGAAGGGTACACTAAACTGTTCGAGACTATCCATTTCGAAATGGCGTATAGCACCTTTAAGGGTTACATAATCTTTCACCTTAGGGATCATGATGCTATCACCATCTGTGAGGACATAATTATAATGGGATTTACGCGGATTATTAATAGCGTCATCCAAATCCAGCAAGACGTATCCTAGACTATCTTGCATTCTAAAAAGTCTGGCCCCTTGTTTAAAAGCATAATTAGTAAAGCCACCGGCTCTTTCTATGATGGATACTACATTTTCGGCTTTGCTGGTGAGTGTATATTCTCCGGGGTAATTAATTTCTCCATAAATAACGATTTGCTGCTGCTGTTCATAGTCGGGAGATATGCGTACAAAGATTTGATCATAAGGTTTTAGAAGATAGTTTTTTGCATCATCGGGGATAGTGAGATCTGGAGCAATATCTATTCTTTTCATTAGTATTCTCTCACCGGATCCGAGAGCAATTTCGCTATTGCGATTGCCTAATACCATACGGCTTATTTCTATCCGGCTATTAGCAGATTCCCGTTTTAGTCCGCCGGACATTTTCAGGAGATCATTGAGGGTCATACCATCGGCATATTCTACTTCGCCGGGAATATTTACCTCACCGGCTACATAGAGTATATATTTCTGCCTCATATCATTTTTAGAGATAACCTGTATGGTATCTAGTCCTTGCAAATTGATATTATCAATAGAATTATAATTTAGAAGAACATCTTTTATATCGAAGGAAATAATTTCTTTTTCCATCTTATCATTTAGGCGTATCACATAAGCCTGTTCTAGATCTGCAATATTATTAGGTCCTTCCACTTTATGGAGTATATCGGCGATACGATCTCCTTTAGTGAGCTGATACTTACCCGGTACGCGCACGGCCCCTATTACCTCTACATAATCGTGGAGAGATGCAGGGATTTTATAGATGAGTATGCTATCTCCATCGAGAAGCTGAAAGTTTTTATTAAAGGTGATAAGACTATCCAGATTTACATCTATTAATACTTCCCTGCTGTTTTCATAGCGCTTAATGTTTATGGCTTTGGTATATGCACCTGGTTTTACATTACCGGCAAATTTTATCAATTCCTTAAGACCTTCTCCGGCTTTCAATTCATAATTATAGGGTCTTTTTATTTCTCCTGAAATATTTACAACATTTTCTAGGGAGGGAACAATAATATAATCATTGTCTTGCAGGAAAAAATCCATCTCGCTATCGGGATTATTCAGATACTCATATACGTCCAGGTTTTTAATGGTACGTCCATTTCTTTTTATAAAAATATTTCTCACAGATCCTATCTGATTTGGCCCATCCATCGCTACTAGTGCATTAAAAGCAGAGTTTATAGATGAAAAAGTGTAAGTGCCGGGATTAAACACTTCGCCCACTATATTAATTGTTATAGACTTAGCATATACCATAGATATTTCAATCTGGGATTTACTCAAGTCATATACTTTATCATATCGGTCTTTAATAAGTTGTATGCCTCGTTCATAGCTAATCCCTTGGAGATAAATTTTTCCTATCACATCGGGATTTATACTTCCGTTTTTATCTATTCTAAAGCTTTCACTTTTCTCGGTAAAACCCCACAAGGTAATGGTAAGTTCATCACCTACATTGAGAATATAATTATCGGGAGGTCTAAATCTTTCTGGCGATTCTTTAGCAAGTTCTACAATATTTCTCCTAAAATATTCGTGACCATATACATAAGCTTCGGGCAATTTAAAAGCTTTTTCATAAATTTCTTGTCTTCGGCGCTTTATCATCTCTTTGATATTAAAGATGCTAAGGCTGTCTTTTCGCTTCAGGGAATCTTTGGCCATTTTTTTAGCAGCGATTGTTTTTTCCACTATCGTAAGGGTATCTTCAAGGGCATTGAGTTGTTTTATTTTGTCTATCAGGCTGTCCGAAACGCCAATTTTTCTGAGCTCCTCAGGGGTAGTGAGTAGTCGTTCAATCATTTTGCGGGTAGAGTCTTCGATGGCACTGCTCCTAGGATCTTCATCGTCCCGCATTTTCAAATATTCTTCAAAATCATATCGGTTAAAATCCTCTCTATATACACTATCTATAAAACTTCTTTTACTTCGGTTTTTATCATAGATATTGGCATAAGTAGTGGGATAATACTGGGCGCAGAGCTTTCCCAATCCCATAAACATAAAGAGGATGAGCCAAAACCTGCTGAGGGATATTTTAATATTTTGTTTCAATGTAGAATTAAATCTTGCAAATTTACATACAGTAAGGCTAATTTTCTAATTCTTGTGCTGGCAGAGCGGCACAAAAATGTTCAGCGTCCCGCATATTGGGTGTTATAATAGTCCCTATAGGCACCAGAAGTGAGCTCCTGCAGCCAATCCTGGTTATTTAAATACCAATCTACCGTGAGAGATAGACCTTGTTCAAATCGGATAGAGGGCCTCCAGCCGAGCTCTCTGTCTATTTTGGTAGCATCTATGGCATATCGCCGATCGTGGCCAGAGCGGTCTTTTACAAATTCTATGAGGGAAGCTGAGCTACCTGCAGTACGTCCCAGTCGCTCATCCATAAGCCTACAAAGCGTGGACACCAGCTCTATGTTTTTCCATTCATTATTTCCACCGATGTTATAAGTTTCTCCGGAATTACCTTTATGAAATACCAGGTCTATAGCCGCTACGTGATCCAGTACCCAAAGCCAGTCGCGGGTATTAAGTCCATCTCCATAGACCGGCAAGGGCTTATTATGAAGGATATTATTAATCATCAGTGGCAATAGCTTTTCGGGAAACTGGTAGGGACCATAATTATTTGAACAATTAGATATAACTATATCCATTCCATAGGTATGATGATAGGCGCGCACAAAATGATCGGCGGAGGCCTTAGAAGCAGAATAAGGACTGCGCGGATCATAAGGCGTGGCCTCTGTAAAAAGCCCTGTATCGCCCAGTGAGCCATAAACCTCATCCGTAGAAACCTGGTAGAACCGATTAGCGGCGGTATGCCAGTTTTTTCTAGCCACATTTAATAGATTTACAGTGCCTATAACATTTGTATATACAAAATCCAACGGGCTCAATATGGATTTATCTACATGGCTCTCAGCAGCGAGATGTATCACCGCATTGGGTAGGTATTCTTCAAACACGCATTGTATAACTGAGATATCTGAGATATCTGCTTTTACAAAACGATAATTAGAGGCAGATTCTATATCAGATAGATTTTTTAGATTGCCAGCATAAGTTAATGCATCCAGATTAATAATAAGATACTGTGGAAATTTTTGTACAAAGTGCCTCACCAGATGTGAGCCAATAAATCCGGCGCCACCACTTATAAGAATTCGCTTTTGGAAATCGTTCATCAGGAATTATTTGGTCTTATGGAAAGATAGACAAATAAAGGTCTTTTTCTCTTAGGAAAATCATAGTGACCAATAGCGCAATTTTTCTATTTTGCCTTTGAATAATCCTTTAATATCAAGAAGGATGCCATTTTGGGAGGATAGGTTGCAAAAAAAAGCTTCATTCTGCTCAAGATATTCATCGTGCGAAACCGCCAGGATAATACAATCATAGTCATTATCCGGCTTTTCGGTTAAATTTATTCCATATTCCTGAAACATCTCTTCGGAGGAGGCGTGTGGATCTGCCAGATGAACATTAATAGAAAAGGATTCTAACTCCTTCACCAGATCTGCCACTTTAGAATTTCGAATATCACAGACATTTTCTTTAAACGTAGCCCCTAAAATCAACACCTTTGCATTAGATATAAACTTACCAGACCTTATGATATACTGTACTGCTTTTTTAGCTATATAAGAACTCATTTCATCATTTACCCTTCTTCCGCTGAGAATTACTTCGGGATCATAGCCTAAGGCTTTGGCCTTATAAGTGAGATAATAGGGATCTACTCCTATGCAATGCCCGCCTACTAAACCGGGGTAATAGGGACTAAAATTCCATTTAGTGGAAGCGGCTTCTATAACCTCATTGGTATTTATCGCCATCTTATCGAAGATGATAGCCAGTTCATTCATAAGTGCTATGTTTAGATCCCGCTGGGTATTCTCAATAATTTTAGCGGCTTCTGCCACTTTTATTGAAGTAGCACGATGTACACCGGCTACAATGACCAGCTCATATACGCGCGCTATGATATCTAATGATTCTGTATCAGATCCGGAAACTACTTTTTTTATTTTTGTGAGGGGATGGTTTTTATCTCCGGGATTTATACGCTCCGGCGAATATCCCAGTTTAAAATCTTTGTTCATCACCAGCCCACTCAATTGGGTGATAATGGGTAGGCAATCCTCTTCGGTACAGCCCGGATATACCGTACTTTCAAAGATTGCATAATCTCCGGGTTTAATAATGCGGCCGATTGTAGCGGAAGCACTTTTTAGCGGATGAAGATTGGGCACCATGTGTTCATCTACCGGTGTAGGCACAGCCACTATAAAAAAGCGGGCCCCTGCCAGAATTTTCTCATCATCTGTAAAGATGATTTTCTTACCCTCAAAAGCAGCAGCAGGTATCTCTCGGCTGGGATCTTCTTGTCGCTTTAGTTTTTCTATCCGTATTGAATTGATATCGAAGCCTATAACCCGTACCTTAGCAGCAAATTCCAATGCCAAGGGCAATCCCACATAGCCGAGTCCTAGTATCCCTAGACTGGTGTGGCCGTTTATCAAATCTTCGTATAAACTCATACGCAAAGATAGTATTCCATTCTTGGCTGGCCTGTGCAGGTGCTGCCTGCCATATTTCCTGCCAGTATTTCAGCGGGTGTAAGTTTACTAGCAACCTGCTCTCTATTAATGCATACTATATTTCTGCTAAACATTATATATTTCTGTAAATATGGATAAAAGTTTCTGCAATGAAGCTTATTTCGCTCATAGTCATTTCTGTATGAATAGGAAGGCTAATAGTTTGTTTAGCAGAGTCTTCGGATATAGAAAAATCTCCTTCTTTATAATGAGCGCGATATGGTTTATGTAGATGCAGCGGATAGGGATAATAGATCATAGAAGGTATTCCTGCCTGAGCAAGTTTTTCGCGTAGGATATCGCGGTTTTTATCCACACGCAAGGTGTATTGATGATACACATGGGTACTCCAAGGTGCAGCGAAAGGAGTGTCTAGGTCACTACACTCCTTCAGCGCCGCATTATACGCTAAGGCAACGGTTTTACGAGCCAGGTTGTAGCTTTCCAGCCTTTTGAGTTTAGCCGATAAAACAATGGCCTGGAGCGAATCTAATCGGCTATTTACACCTACTTCTTCGGAGAGGTATTTTTTCTTATGACCGTGATCGCGGATTGCTCGGCATTTATGTGCCATTTCATCGGAGGAGGTAAAAATAGCTCCTGCATCACCATAGGCACCCAGGTTTTTACTGGGATAAAAACTGGTAGTACCGATATGCCCCATGGTTCCGGCTTTAGCTGTTTTGCGCTGTGAAAATCGATACTCTGCGCCTATAGACTGAGCATTATCTTCTAATACCCAAAGCTCATTGGTATAGGCTATTTTTAGAATGGGCTCCATATCCGCACATTGCCCATAGAGATGCACCGGTAGGATTCCTTTCGTTCTGGATGTGATAGCTGATTCTATTTTCTTAGGATCTAAATTATAGGTAAGGGGTTGTATATCTACAAACACGGGAATGGCACCGAGTAAGGCTATAGATTCTACTGTGGCCACGAAAGTAAAGGGAGTAGTAATTACTTCATCACCGGGTTTTATTCCGAGTGCTAAGAGGGCGATGAGCAATGCGTCTGTACCATTAGCGCATCCAATAACATGGTTTATCCTTAGGTAAGTAGCAAGTTCATTTTCAAAAGCAGCGACCGGCGGCCCATTAATAAAAGAGGATTGGCGTAGAACTTGCTGCCAGCCGGCCATGATCTCCTCTTCTAATGGCAGAAATTGCTTATGTAAATCTACCATGCGTATTTCCTGTGTATGATTCATATAGGGGTACAAATTTAGTCTTTTTCCACTTAGTATTTTTCTTCTCAATAGAGGTCGAGAGAGGTCCCCTAGCCAATAAAGAAAGATGGTGGCCAAGGGAGGCATATTACTTAGAACAACTAATCGCTCATTGAATAAACACTCATTTATTTATCATTTTGAGTGCCCCCTTTATATCCTCTATTAGCACTTCGGGATCTTCCAGGCCTATATAAAACCGTATTAAATTCCAGGGGTAAGGACTATTTTTATAATTTTGGGATATAGAAAGGCCATGGATGGGTAATATCAGCGATTCGTGCCCGCCCCAGCTACAAGCTAAAAGAAAGCGCTGCAAGCTGTCACAAAACAGATCTACCATAGTAGGAGAATGGACTTTGAGAAGAATACTAAATAATCCTTGCGATCTTTTCATTTGCCGCATAGCCAGCTCATACTGCGGATTTTCGGGTAAAAAAGGATAAAATATCTTTTCTACCCTAGGCTGGGTTTGCAGATATTCCACTACTTTACGGGTACTATCGGCGATGCGCTCCAGTCGTATAGGCAAGGTGCGCAATCCTCTAATCATAAGCCAGGCATCGTGGGGAGAAATGATCCCGCCTAAGGTCATATATTCGCCTAAAAATATTTTCTTAGCCTGCACAGCATTACAGGTAATAACACCCGCCACGATATCGCTATGCCCCCCAAAATATTTACTAGCACTATAAACACAAATATCTACCCCCATTTCCATAGCCCGCTGATAAAGAGGGGTGCTGTAGCTATTATCTAATATAGTGATAATACCCATTTCCTTAGCGATAGAGGTAACCGCTCTAATATCTTGTAATACGAAGTTCATAGAATTGGGGCTTTCTAGGATAAAGACTTTGGTATTAGATAGGGCCGCTCGCCGATAGTCTTCGGGGTCTATTCCTTCTACAAAACTGTATTCCACCCCAAACCTATGCAAATATTGCCTTAAAAGTTTGCCGGTCCAGCTATAAGGATTTTTCACACATACGATATGATCGCCACTTTTTACTTGAGCCAGAAGAGCAGCACTCATAGCGGCACTACCCGAGGCTAAAACCAGTGCTTCCTCAGTTCCCTCCAGTGCGGCAAGTTTTTTTCGGAGTATCTGTACGGTGGGATTGCATCCGCGGGTATAAAAAGGCGTATTCATCTCATCGGCTATAGAAGCCCGCATATCGGCTACTGAATTAAAGGTGAAATTGCTAGATTGAAATACCGGCGGGGATACTGCCTGATAATAATTTTCGCGTTCTTCGCCGAGGTGATTGAGAATATAAGAAAGATCGTTTTCCATTTTACATCTTTGGCCCAAAGATAGAAAACCTATCCTAGTAGCAGCTAATACATACGCTACTTTCGAATAAAATCATGCTATGCTCAATAGGGATTATAATAAGGGAAATAGGAGGGGTGGTAATAGCGTCATATTTCACCTAGCAGCAAAAAAAACCATGACATGTAAGGCAAACATTCAAAATAAATCTCATTCATTAAAACTGCCATACACGCTTTAGACGTGAAGTAGATGAAAGCGCCTATTTGTTTTCTTTCACCATAAGATAAGGTTATCAAATTATAGTCTCTTCTGTTCTTCATAATTCTGCCTCATTATCTCCCTCTGAGGGCATTTTTTCAGGGGCATTTGTATAGGGTCTTTTATTTTCCCAGGGATTCTTTTCTAGGTGTTCATCTTTATCTGCTCTTTCGTAGGCCATAATAATTCGTTTAACTAATTTATGTCTAATTACATCTTCCTGCCCTAGATAGATCATCCCTATACCCTGAATATCTCTGAGGATACGCAGAGATTTTGCCAATCCGGACTTCACCTTTTTAGGTAGGTCTATCTGGGTCATATCGCCAGTGATAATACATTTCGCAGAAGGACCTATGCGCGTGAGGAACATCTTCATTTGCAGATCAGTAGCATTCTGTGCTTCATCTAGAATGATAAAGGCATTATCGAGGGTTCGTCCTCGCATATAGGCGAGTGGAGCTATTTCGATAATTCTATTATTCATATACAAGTTTAACTTATCTGGAGGAATAAGATCATCTAATGCATCATAGAGTGGCCGCAGATACGGATCTATTTTTTCTTTTAAGTCGCCGGGCAGAAAGCCTAGGTTTTCGCCAGCTTCTACGGCAGGGCGAGTGAGGACTATGCGCCTTACCACTTTATTCTTTAAAGCTTTTACGGCCAGTGCTACGGCAGTATAGGTTTTGCCGGTACCAGCAGGACCTATGGCAAACAATACATCATTTTCCTCAGATAGCTGTACCATCATTTTTTGATTGACTGTACGGGCTTTTACTGCATTTCCGCGGCTTCCGTGCACGATGAGATCATCCTCGGCAGGCGTTGGCTTTTCCAAATTTTCTATTTGTATTCCCTCTAGCAAGCTTTCTATATTGGCTTCCGAAAGCTGGCCATAACGGCGCAGAAATTCTATCATCATACCCACTTTGGCATCAAATATTTCTACTAAATCCTCGGGCCCGGCTATACTAATTTTATTTCCTCGCGAGCTAATTTTCAATCCAGAAAAAGCTTTTCGGATAAGCTCAAATTTGCTATTATTAGCCCCGAAAAATTCAATAAGACTTACGCCTTCTAGGGTCATAATGTTTTCCTTAAATGTCGTTTCCAAATATTATTGTAAATTGAATGAAAAAATGCAGCAGCCCACAAACCAAATAGCTTTTGTACAAAAACAGTAAAACCCTATATAGGGATAAATAAAAATACTGTAACAAAAAAATATAGCACACACCATAGATCAAATAAAGTAAAAACGAAACGCACCTATTAAGATTTACATCTAGAAAGGATTGTCCTAGGAGCCTATCTTAAAAGACAAAATTAAGCATGGATAGATTGGCAATCAAGGTCACCTCCCATTTATTTACTCTTCAAATAATTTTTTGTCAAATAAAATGCTGGCATCCTCAGGAATATCCCTGTTTACTAAAAGGTGATTTATATTGCCGGAGCCGGTTTACTACTTCATTTTCAGGAATTAGTTGTACGGCACCGGGCTCCCATTCTGGCAGTTCAAAAGGTCCTAATTTAATCCTAATAAGCCGCAGTGTGGGAAACCCTACCGCTGCCGTCATCCTACGCACCTGATGATTTTTGCCTTCCTGCAGGGTAATACTAATCCAGGAAGTGGGTATAGATTTTCTAAAACGCACCGGTGGTTCCCGCTCCGGTATAGCTGGCGGATTCATCCTTTTTGCCAATGCCGGAGCGCATTTATGAACCTTTCCTCCGGGGAGTTTCAGGGAGAGTCCGGATATTAGTTTATGGATGACTTCTTCGTTAATAGCTCCATCTACCTGTACCCAGTATTCTTTATGCACAAGATTCGCTGGACCTATTAGAATATCATTTAAGGATTTTTCGTTTGTGAGAATGAGCAGACCTTCGCTTTCCCTATCTAGTCTTCCTACCGGATATACATCTATGGACACGTCTTCCAGCCCCATTATAGATTTAAGGTTATAATCCCCAGAAAACTGGCTATTTATGCCATAAGGTTTATAAATAAGATAAAATAGTTTTTTTTGCATTTTTAATGGAGTGGGTTTATCCCCATTTATTTAGCTGATGAAGGAGTACAGAAAAATCTTTTGGCAGCGGAGCCGATACCTTCAAGGGCTGTCCGGAGAAAGGATGGATTAGCATCAGGGAAGAAGCATGTAAACTAAGCCTATTCATCAATGGTCTTTCTTCATCGAGGGCGTGCTTATATTTCTTTTTAAAATCGGATAATAGAATTTTATCCCTTGTACCATATACCGGATCTATGGCCAGTGGATGGCCTATGCTTTGGCTATGAATCCGAATTTGGTGGGTACGCCCCGTCTGGGGCTTCATCTCCACGAGAGAAAACTGCTGATATTTCACCATTAATTGATAATAGGTAAGGGAAGGTTTCCCATCCGCATGGATACGCATTTTTCCGGGCGTGCCCGGGGTATCGGAGATGGGTTTATTTATTTCACCTTCAGCAGGAACGGGACTACCGGATAGAAGGGCCCAATAGACTTTTTTTACCTGCCGCTCTTCAAACTGGGTGTTGAGCAGATGATGCGCTTCAGGATGTCTGGCATAGCAAATCACCCCACTGGTATCCCTATCCAGCCTATGCACCGGAATAATGTTCTCATCTCTAGCCCAGAGCCACCATAAGAGGTTATCTTTTTCGGTCTGGTATCGGTCTGGAATACTATAAAGGCCGGCCGGTTTATTTACCATCAGCAAGTCTTTATCCTCATAGAGGATTTCTAATTTTTCTAGCTTTTTCATTAATCCAATTGTAAAACTAAGCCTTTCAGGTATTTGCCCTCGGGATGAATGAGTAAACAGGGATGATCTGGTCCGGCCTCTAGACGATGAAGGACCTTACAGTTACGCCCCGTTTCTATAACGGAGGCAGTAATAACCCCTTCAAATAATTTTATATCTACTACCTGGCTGCAGGAAAAACTAAATAGAAGGCCCCCCTTTTCTACTTTGTTTATACCGGCTATATTGAGTCTTTTATAGCTTTTTAGGGCATTTTGAAGGGCTCCTTTGTTTTTTGCAAAAGCCGGAGGATCTAAGATCACGATATCAACTAATCGCCGGTCTTTATTAATAAAATCAAAAATATCGGAAATCACCGATTCGTGTGTGGAACCGCCCAAGGTATTGAGGAGGAGATTTTCCTCTAATTCCTGCATAGCCCTGGCCGAGCTATCTACGGATACCACTTTAGATGCCCCTCCGGCCAGCGCAGAGAGGCTGAAGCCACCGGTATAGGAAAAGGTATTGAGAACGGTTTTATCCTTCGCATAATTTCTTACCAGTCTCCTGCTTTCGCGCTGATCAATAAAAAAACCGGTCTTTTGGGCGGTTTCCGGAATGATCCGATAGCGGATTCCATTTTCCCAAGCGATGATCTCCTTCAATTCCCCATCCAGTATGAGCCATTGATCATCACTTTCTATCTTCGATTTTCGCCAAAGCGTAGCCTGGCTCTTTCTATAAATATTATTTACCGGCATATCTTTGCAAGACTGTAGAGCAGTCACCAAGAATAGTTCCATTTCTAAGTAAAATGGATGGTGATATTGTACTACTAGGGTTCCATGATAGTAATCTATGATGAGGCCGGGAAGATAATCGCCCTCGCCATTAACGAGGCGAAAGATATTGTTTTCAGGGCTAAATATACCCAGCGATTGTCTAGCGGCAAATGCCTGAGTTATATGTCGGTTCCAAAATTCTTGATCAGGGAGCCGGTCTTCAAAGGATAATACTTTTGCCACTATACGCTGTCCCTCTTGTATATAGGCGATGGCGAGAAACTCTTTTTGCGCACTGAATACCCTTACCAGCTCCCCATCCCTGAAGTCTTCTAAGGGGCTGAACACCGCACCTGAATAAATCCACGGATGACCTCGCCGGAGGGAGGCTTCCTTACCTTTATTTAAAATTAATTTCTTCATGTAGGCACCAAAGATGCCATGATTCTATCAGTAATCCCTTATAGGGTGAAAAGTAAAAATAGATAGGGTTTCACTTTCCGGCTAGCAGAGTAGCGACAAACAAGATCATTTGTATATTTATGGAGTTCAGTATGCATTCTATTTGCGCATGACCATCGCAGCGGATAGGTTTGTAATTGCTTCACCGATTATTATTCCCAAAACGCATATTCATAGCAGCGGGTTTCAAAACCACTATTGGGCAAGTTGGATATTTCTAACGGGTCTATACTTCTCCTACCACTTGTTTCACGAAGGATATTTCTGTCTTTATCATACCAGGTAGTTTTTTCTGATACGATATGACCTTCCCTATCCGTAATGCGCACAGTATGACTCTGATCCAATACATTATAGCTATGATGTATTTGAAAATTATTATAATCGTGATTGCGGTCTTTAGAGAGCTGGTGTACTAATCGCCCTAATTCGTCCGTTTCATTTACAATGAGGGATGATAACTGTCCTTGCCGGTCATAGATTTGTTTTCGTTTTATCCTATCCTGTTCATCATAAACTAGCTCGGTGCGTTCTATGAGCATATTAGTATCATATTTTTCTTCGGCTACTTCTCGCTTTTTTTCATCGTAGAAATAGCGTTCTTGTGATTGCAATTCTCCATAGCGATAGTAGGCAAAACTAAGAATTAATCCATCTTCGTCCAGCTCTCTTTCTTCTCTTTCTTCGATATTTCCTTTTTCATCTCTTGCCTCTATAATGAATTTTCCTGTAGGCTCATCGTACTGATGATAGCGATCGGTGATACTGTTATCTGCATAGCGAATGATGATGTTTTGAAGCTTCCCATTTTCACTATAAAAATAGGTATGTATTTCATCCCATTCATTATCGCTAAAACAGTGATACTCCTTTAGAAGCAGCCCGGCGGCATTGTATTCATATTGCTGCCTGCTTTCTAATTTACCCTGCCCATTATAAGATTCGTGAAAGAGCAAATGACCATGAATATCATATCTGTTTACCTCACATAACCTTCTTTCTCCATCATTAAAACTACCTGCTGCCGCTAAGCTTATCCATATTTTTTGTTCCTTAATTTTCTGCATAGTCGGCAAAAATAATCAATCGCGTTGAAACATACAGTTACTAAGTGAGCCCTGGCAAATTTTTAGAATATATTCCTAGCAGATGGGATAAAGATTTTGCTATGGAACCAAATGAATTTGTAGATGCTTTCTGCGTGCATCTATATCTTTCATCTCGCATCTAATTTTTAAGGCAAAATGTAAGCCCAGGTTATTTTTTTTTCCAATCTTTTTTCTCTTGCTCTTTGTTTTTTCTTCTTTGATCTCCCAGCAATACGAGTCTCCTCAAAATACCCAGATCATTATCATCGGTCTGCATCGTTAGCAAATCTATAAGCATACGATCTATGGTCAGCTCTACCTCTGTGCGAAGCATAAATACGGCATTTTTATCTTCTGCCTTTCCTTTATAATTATCTGTGCTAATCCTGTCGCCAAATTTAATATAAAACTTTACCGGTTTTGGCATAAAACTATGGCCCAGCCCTTCTACCAGGGGAGGAATATAATCCTGGCCTCTGAGCAGGCGCGATAATCCGGTAGCATTTAAAAATTTACCCATAAGCGTATGCTGAAAATCATCCGAATCCGATACGATATCCAGGGCCTGCTCAGGACCCACCGAAGCTATAGGAATGATATCATATTGATTTTCTATGGCCAATTGGGCAAAACCCATTCTATTTCCCCATATTAGGTGATAGAGTTCGGATTTCTTTTTGAGAATTTCCCTCGTGCCGCCCGGGAAAACGAGGATATGTTCGCCCATTTTCATTAGCTCTCGGCAGTTTTCTCGGCTTGCTCTCACCAGACCTAATTTTAGCATTATTTCGCGCCAAATAGGCACTTTATAATGCATATCATCACCTAAAGCGCGCAGAAGAATATCTTTTTCTTCATATAATTTATACCCATAGAGCAGCACATCCAACATTCCATAAAGGGTATGATTAGCTACATAAAGGGCGGGCTGGTCTTTATCTAGATTTTCCTGTCCCATTATTACGGGAGAAAAGTAAGCTTCCCAAGGCCGCAACATCAGCTTTAACAGGGTCTTGTCTGGCGGTGAAAAACTTATTTCTTCTGGCGACATTTTTCACAAAAGTAAAGTTTTTTAGCAGATTTTGTATTATTGCACTATGAAAGGTTTTGACACCGAGCTCACGCATCTTTTAAATATAAAGTATCCTATCATCATGGCACCTATGTTTTTAATTAATAATGTAGAGATGATGATAGCAGCGATGAATGAAGGGATAGCCGCCTGTATTCCTGCCCATAATTTTCGAACGGATACAGATTTTCGCAAAGCACTCGACGCTATTAGAAACAGGTCAAGAGGATGTATGGGTGTAAATCTGATCGTAAACAGATCCAATCTTTTCTACGAAGAACAGCTACAAACTTGTCTTAAGTACAAGATGGATTTTATTATTACTTCACTGGGATCTCCAGTAAAGGTGATCAATGCCTGTAAACCCCTGGGCATAAAAGTATTGACTGATGTGATAGACGCTCCGTTTGCAAAAAAATGTGAATCACTGGGTGCCGATGCCCTCATAGCAGTAAATAATGAAGCAGGAGGTCATCTGGGTCCTCTACCTCCTAAAGACCTCATTCAGCAGTTGAGACAACATTGTTCGCTGCCGGTTATTTCAGCAGGCGGAGTGGGTTTAGGAAAACACATATTAGAGAAATTAGAATGGGGAGCCTGTGGTGTAAGCATAGGCAGCCCTTTTATAGCGACTACTGAAAGCCCGGTATCACCCGAATATAAACAGGCCTGTATAGACTATGGAGCCAACGATATCGTAGTGAGTACAAAAATTTCCGGCACTCCTTGTACGGTTATTAATACGCCCTATGTGCAGAAAATAGGCACTAAGCAAAACTGGTTTGAAGCGATTCTAAGCCGTAACAAAACCGTGAAAAAATGGATAAAAATGCTCACCTTCTACAAAGGTATGCAATCCCTGGAAAAGGCCGCCTTTAAAGCCACTTATAAAAATGTATGGGTAGCCGGCAAAACCATAGAATATACCAAAGAGATAATGCCGGTGGCTGTCCTGATAAAAAAACTTATCCAAGAAATGGAAATAGCCCTTGATGATAAGATAAACCCTATCTTTGAATCTGCATCCGCATCATAATGGATAAAACCGCTATCTTATTCTTCGCCCTTTCGCCTCAGCAGGAAGCACTAAAAAAGCGCTTCTTTAAAAATAATTTTGTAGCAAAAAAAACTGCTTTATTGCTGTGGGAATATCATCATCATCTCATCGTACAATCCGGCAAGCCCTTTTTCTGGTATAATGAAAATAATCAGCAAGGCCACAGTTTTGGTGAACGAATCTACAATGCCCTGAGAGAAGTATTCGATAAAGGATTCACCAAAATAATGGTATTGCCTGCAGATATCCCCGCTATAAATAAACAAAAACTGAGTTGGTATCTTCAGAAATTGGAAAAAACGGATGCTGTATTTGCCCCTGATTATAGGGGTGGGTTAGCCTTTTTTGGAATCAGCGGTGCGGTTTTTGAAAATACAGATTTGAGAAAACTTCCCTGGCGTACAAAAGGGCTCTGCTTGGCATTTATAGGCTTGCTCAAAACTCATTCCTTCCGATTTTTTGCCTATAGCAAACTGCACGATATCAATAATGGCAAAGACCTCATCCGGCTTACTGTGGCACGCTTACTTCCTCGTCTTATTATTATATACATTGAATCCTTTATTCTTCGCTGGATACCCTTTAGTAAAATATTTTCAGGCATACGATACATCCTACAATACCTTAAACATCGCGCACCACCCAATACCGCATTAACCTGAATAATTTCTTCATAGGAGATGTGCATATAAGGGCAGATGAGCCGGTATAAATGCGCTAACAGCATTTGGGAGAATAATATAGATCGTGCATTGGGTAACAATCATAAGCCTGTGTTAAGCTATTTATAATTTTATCTTCTATGTAAGTAGTAAATCCAGTTGGTTCCTACACTAGGATTATGAGAAACAATATTTTATCATCCCATAATAAGATGATGATTTGATGGCAGGCATTTCAATCTGTATTATAAAAAAACAATAAAAATAAATGAGTTATTATCAAGAGAAAGACCTCAATAATTTTGGGGCCATCGGCGAATGGGATAAACCCTTAGCCGATAAATTTTTTTCCTATTATGATGAGGTATTTAAAGAAGGTGCACTTACAGAACGTGAAAAAGCACTCATAGCCCTGGCGGTGGCTCACGTAGTACAATGCCCATACTGCATAGACGCCTACACTACAGATACCATTAAAAGAGGGGTATCTGAAGAAGAGATGATGGAAGCTGTACACGTAGGCGCAGCTATCCGCGGAGGTGCCACACTCGTACACGGTGTGATGATGATGAACAAAGCAAAAAAGATGCTTTTATAAAACCACCCAATAAGCCTACCTAAAAAAAATGGCAGCTATCCCCACATTAAACCGGCAAAAACATCCTCTCGGTCTGAGTCATCATCAGGTAAATATATTATCCGATTTTGCAGCCGCCGGCATACCTTCCTTTCGGGAAAAATTACAGACGCACGGATTGCATCCTTTTAAGACTACAGGTACCACTATCTTTCAGATGAATCTGGGAAAAATGTGTAATCAGACCTGTGTGCACTGCCACGTAGATGCCGGACCTGATCGCCGGGAGATAATGACCCGCACTATAATGCAGGATTGTCTGAATGCCCTGGATGCATCAGACATACAAACGGTAGATCTCACTGGTGGAGCGCCAGAGCTGAATCCCGATTTCAGATGGCTAGTACATCAATTGAGCAAACGAAAAAAACATATTATTGTCCGTTGTAATCTCACCATCATAAGATCAAATCCAAAATTTTATGACTTGCCTGATTTTTATAAATTGCATCAGGTAGAAATAGTGTCTTCCCTACCCTACTTTAATGCAGCTCGCACAGATGCTCAGCGTGGCAAAGGCGTATTTGAAGAATCCATAAATGCCTTGAAAATGCTCAATGTAGCAGGTTATGGACATGAGGATAACAAGCTCATACTAAATCTGGTATATAATCCATCGGGAGCTTTTATTCCTGCTGCCCAGAGGGAGTTAGAAATCCAGTTTAAAAAGAAATTAATGGATGGGTATGGCATTACTTTTAATCGCCTCCTGGCTATTACAAACCTGCCCGTTTCACGATTTCTCCATTATCTTATAGACAATGGAAAATATACAGAATACATGCAGGAGCTGGCCAGGTCCTTTAATCCCCAGGCAGCCAATGAAGTGATGTGCAGAAATACTCTATCTATCGGATATGATGGATTTCTATACGACTGTGATTTTAATCAAATGCTGGATCTGAAAATCAATAGCCAAGCACATATATCAACCATTAATTGGGAGGAAATAGAAAACCGAAATATCATTCTAAATCAGCATTGCTATGGCTGCACAGCCGGCCCTGGCTCGGGATGTGGCGGACAGATCATATAATAAACAAATAGTTTTATTATTTTTATTATAATAAACATCATAATTCCATATCATTATTCTCAGCCATCTCAATTATTAGTTATACATTTGGGGTCTAAATTAAACCCAAAAAATGAAAATTAAATCAACGATCTTTACAGCCATATTAGGGCTGTTCCTCATTTCAGCAATGGCCTGTGCCGGAGCAAAAAAAATTGCCGGTAGCGAATTGCCTAGTCAAGTTCGTTCTGCATTTTCAAAGAGCTTCCCAACTGCTTCCGCTATAAAGTGGACTACTAAAAAAGGTAAGACCGGAGAATATTATTATATAGCCAAATGGAAACAAAGGGGCACTGAAAAAGAGGCCCACATACAACAAGATGGCACTGTTTATGAAGTAGAAAAATAAGGGTATAATACCTTGATTATTATTAAAATCCCCTTATAATAGAAGGGGGTTTTTTTTACGCTCTTTGGCCCCTCTCTGGGTCTTTCGCAAGCTCAGGGTATTTCCTTCTATGCTATTGGAGTGATACGTCCATTCTATAGTAAGAGCCTCTTTTATTCTTTGCATAGCAATAGCCGGCAAGGGACGAAAATCATGCAAAGTCTGCTTTTTTTTATGCAAACGATCCAAATACGTTTGATATTCTGTGGTTATATAGATGTTTTCTATCCATTTCATCCCAAAAAATTACACTAGTTATCGGATATTCGCATTTTTAATCTATACCGATATTAATATTTTTTTGAATTCGCACGGAAAATGCGCATTATTTAACTAATCCTGGCTAGAAAACTGCCCGCTTCCTCCTTAATTTTTTTTTACCTAATTTTGAGCTGAAATGAAAAAATCATCTTCTTACCATCCAGACATTACTGCTTACATAGAAAGAGCTGAACCTTTTGCACAGCCCATACTTTCCTATATCAGGGAAATCGTTCACGAATTCTGCCCGGAAGTGGAGGAAAAGATGAAGTGGTCCTTCCCTCATTTCGACTATCTAGGAGAGATGATGTGCAGCATGGCCGCTTTTAAAAAGCATTGTGCTTTCGGATTTTGGAAGGCCGCTCTACTGGAAACGTCGCTTCTGCAAATGGGGGGTCATAAAAAAACCGCTATGGGCGATTTCGGCAAACTTACAAAAATAGAGGACTTGCCTCCAAAAATTATACTACGCCGGTTGATATTAGCGGCCAAAAACTTAAATGATGAGGGAATAAAAATTCAAAAAAAACCGGGTACAAGCGAAAAAAAAGAGATAGCCACACCTGAGGACTTCCATTGTTTATTATCAGATAAACCCGCAGCCTTATCCATCTTTGAAAAATTTCCTTACTCCCATCGCAAAGAATATATTCAATGGTTTGATGAAGCAAAAACGCCAACTACTCGCCTAAAGAGAATGGGACAAGCACTGGAGTGGATAAGCGAAGGGAAAAGTAGAAACTGGAAATACCAAAAAAAATAGATAGCTATAAAATTTTTTCTGCTGATAGATGGGCAATGGCTTTCGCCAAAAAGCTAGCAAGGCCTGCTCTCTCACCGCTTCTCTACGGTGCGTATGGCAGATCGCATTATGGTATTACAAGAAGGAAAGGTACATGAAATAGGCACCCATCAGGAACTTATGGATAATAACTCCCTCTATAAAGAATTGTTCTCTTTCCAGGCTGTAGGCTACCTCTAATGATGCCAGAAATAATGATTGGGTGTGCATATTTTAGCAGAACTAGGCTCATAATAGCCCAATTTATTACGCACCCAAACATGGAAGCCAGACAATAATATTATTCTAAAAAAAAATGCAACAGGCCAGTCATTTTGTATCTTAGCATTTTTTTTCATCGTTGGATTACTTATTTGAAACACCGCTTACTATGATCATTGTTTCTGGCTATTGCCGCATTATTTCCGCTTATACGTGTAGGTAAGCTACGCAAAAATTAAGCCCTAGAAAAAGCATATAAAAACCTTTACCGGAGGTGAGATAAAAGCGATAGGTATCACCAATGGGGACACCTATGATGTGCTCAAAAACAATAAAACCTATAGGATAAGAATAGATGCGAAGGATGCCCCGGAGACGGCGATGCCCTATTATCGAGTAAAAATTCAATATCTCTCCTTTCTTTGTTTTGGCAAAATTATTCGCTTAGAAATAGAAGGTCAGGACCGAAATAATCGCTATATTGGACGTGGCTTTCTCCCCGATGGCAGAGATATAAGTGCAGAAATGATTCGTATAGGAATGTATTAGCATAATAAACAATTTTCTGATGATAACGAGCTGGCATACATAGAAAAGATTCGCAGATCTTAGGCATTGGTCTTAGGGAAATTTCGCAACCTACCCTACCCTGGGAAGTGCGGTCTCTCCGTAGAAATAGAAACCATGAAGTTAAAGGAGACTCGCTTATCGTTATTCCTATGGATCAATTTAGCCAAAAAAAAGTGAAGGGACAAAAAAATAATTGTAAACTTTTCTTTTTCTAAAAGTTAAATGATGGGCTGCCTTTTGCTTAAAATATTCTAAGCATTTTTCTTATTACGCTAGGAAGTTATAAAGGAAAATAGGTACTAAAGGGGTATTTATTTTTTCTTTATACCTTTACTTCCCCTTCCGAAATATTCAACATAAAATAATTTTTTTTTGTGAAGCCGACCGATATTAAAGATCCAGAATATTTTCATAAAGTAGTGGACTGCCAGTATGCTTGTCCTGCCCATACTCCGGTACCAGAATATATCCGTCTTATCGCTGCGGAGCGTTATGCAGAAGCCTATATGATAAACTGGGAATCCAATGTATTTCCGGGAGTATTGGGTCGCACCTGCGATCGCCCCTGCGAACCTGCCTGCCGTCGCGGCCGGATAGATGAAGAGCCTGTAGCCATCTGCCGGCTTAAACGGGTGGCTGCCGATAATAAAGGTGATCTCTCGGCACTCATTCCCAAAGGGCCCTTTCCATCTAATGGCAAAAAAATAGCCCTCATCGGTGCTGGTCCCGCCTCTCTCACTGTGGCAAGGGATCTGGCACCGATGGGCTATGAACTCCATCTCTTCGACGACCAGTATATGGGTGGCGGAATGATGAGAAGTCAGATCCCCTCTTTCCGGCTACCGGAATCAGTGCTGATTGAAGAAGTAAACCACATATTAGATATGGGGGTGACTACGCATTTTAATACGCGCATAGATAGCCTCCAAAGCATTCTAGAACAAAGCGTTTATGATGCAGTATTTGTAGGTACTGGGGCGCCTAAAGGAAAAGATCTGGATCAGCTACCGGGCCGCTGGGATGCTCCTAAAAATATACACATAGGTATAATATGGCTGGCAAATGTAGCCTTTGAACACACCAGCAAGATAGGCGAAAAAGTGATCGTACTGGGCGGAGGAAATACCGCTATGGACTGCTGTCGCACTTCTTTGCGTTTAGGTGGAAAATCTGTGAAAGTGGTAGTGCGCAGTCCTATGAAAGATATGAAAGCTTCACCTTGGGAAATAGAAGACGCCCTACACGAGGATATTCCTATATTAGAAAATCGCGTACCCAAATCCTTCGTAGTAGAAAATGGAAAACTGAAAGGAATGATGTTTGAAAAAGTAGTGGCTGTATATGATGACAATGGAAAGAGAAAATTACTATCCAGTGGCGAGCCCGATGAAATGATAGAAGCAGATGATGTACTAATCGCCATAGGTCAGGAAAATAGTTTTCCCTGGATAGAGAGAGATCTGGGCATAGAATTTAATCAGTGGGAGCTTCCATTGCTCAATGAAAAAACGTTTCAGTCAACCCTGCCGCATGTCTTTTTTGGAGGAGATGCTGCTCTTGGACCCAAAAACGTGATCACGGCCGTAGCCCAAGGACATCAAGCCGCCATCTCTATTCACCTTTTTTGTGAGCAAAAATCACTAGAGGATCGCCCGGCTCCCTACACGAATCTCATCAATCAAAAAATGGGAATACACGAGTGGATCTATGATAATGATGTCACACCCGATCTGCGCTTTAAAGTACCTCACGCCGATAAAAAAATAACCCTTAGCAATCGCAAAGAAGAAGTAGAACTGGGTTTTGATATTAAAACAGCTTTTAAGGAAGCAGAGCGCTGCTTTAATTGTGATATTCAAACCATATTCTCCGAAGCTCGCTGTATAGAATGTGATGCCTGTATGGATGTATGCCCTACTTCCTGTATCACCTTTATAGAAAATGATGAGGAACCGCTACTGCGCAAAAAACTCTTGGCCCCGGCAGACCTTCTCACCCAAGATCTATTTGTTTCGGATGTACTAAAAACGAAAAGAGTGATGGTAAAAGATGAAAATGTATGTCTTCATTGTGGCCTTTGTGCGGAGCGCTGCCCCACCAGTGCCTGGGATATGCAAAAATATATTTATCAAACCGTAAAAGCTGGAGATCAATGCCGGAAAATAGTGTAATAATAAATGATTTCGTAGTACGACTATCCAATGTAAATGGTACAGGAAGTGCCAGTGCCAATACCATGTTTGCTAAATCCATTTTCAGAATGGGCATACCGGTTACGGCCAAAAATATTTTCCCTTCTAATATTCAGGGCTTGCCTACCTGGTATGAAATAAGGGTGAGTGAAAAAGGCTATCTGGGACGCAGAGAAAACATAGACCTGATGGTATGTTTAAATCCCCAGAGTATGGCCAAAGATGTGAAATCTGTGCGCTCCGGCGGCTACTTTATGTATGATAGCACGAAAACCCTCCACCACGAATTTATACGTGAAGATATCACCTATCTGGGCATACCTATGATGGCTATCTGTATGCGTGAATATACCGATCCTAGGCTGAGACAATTGTTTAAAAATATCATCTATGTAGGTGCTTTAGCAGCGTTCCTAGATATGGATCTGAAAGTGGTAAAAGGAGTGATAGCTGATGAGTTTGGTAAGAAACCCAAACTCATAGAACCTAATCACAGTGCCCTTATGCTCGGTGTGAAATATGTACGTGAAAACTATCCCGAAGGACTTCATTTAAAATTAGCCACCCGCGATCTAATAGGCAATAGAATCATTATTGATGGTAATACCGCTGCAGGTATAGGAGCGGTTTATGCCGGTGCCACAGTGGCAGCATGGTATCCCATCACTCCATCCACTTCTCTGGTAAATGCCTTTGAAAAATATGCCGATACACTGAGGCTGGAGGCAGGCACCGGAAAGAAAAAAGTAGCCATCGTACAATCGGAGGATGAGCTGGCAGCTATGGGTGTAGTGATAGGAGCCGGTTGGAATGGTGCTCGTTCTTTTACGGCCACCAGTGGGCCGGGCATATCGCTTATGAGCGAATTTCTGGGGCTCGCCTATTTCGCAGAGATACCCTGTGTACTGGTAGATGTGCAACGAGCCGGACCATCTACGGGTATGCCCACTCGCACACAGCAATCAGACATTACCATTTGCGCTTACGCCTCCCACGGCGATACTAAGCAGGTATTACTCATCCCCAGCACCCCTGCCGAATGTTTCGAATATATGGGTATAGCCTTCGACCTCGCTGAGCGCCTGCAAACACCAGTAATTGTACTACTTGATCTAGATCTGGGTATGAATGACCACTTGAGCGATCCGCTCTACTGGAATGAAAATCGCACATACGATCGTGGAAAAGTATTGGATGTAGAGGCAATAGACAATATCAATCTATTTGGTCGCTACAGGGATCTAGATGGTGATGGGATAAGCTATCGCACCATTCCCGGTACCCATCCTACAAAGGGTGCTTTTTTTACCCGTGGCAGCAGCCGAGATGAATTTGCCCGATATACTGAAGATGGTGATGAATATACCCGCAATATGCAAAAACTAGTACGCAAATGGAATACAGCTAAAACAATGGTGCCTAAGCCCCTGACCTGGCACTCACATAAACCATCCTCCACAGGAATTCTATTCTTCGGCACCACATTATACCCCGCCCTAGAGGCTATGGAGGCACTTCGCCAAAAAGATATTTTGATGGATGCTCTATGTGTAAAATCTTTCCCCTTTTGCAAAGAGGTTAACGATTTTATCGAAAAACACGATAAAATATTTGTGATAGAACAAAACCGCGATGCCCAGTTTCGCTCTCTGCTGATAAATGAACTGGATACCGATCCTAAAAAATTGATTCGCATTCTAAATTATGATGGCTTGCCCATCACCGCTGATAATATTTTAAACCAGATATACGCTGTTTATCACAGCTCCATACCTTCTAATTAATTCCGATGTCATATATAAAACCTCCCTTTAGACACCCCGGATTGCCCATCAATAATGTGGGATATAGCCGAAAAGATTATGAAGGCATTATTTCCACGTTATGTGCCGGCTGTGGACACGATTCTATATCCGGTGCCCTCGTACAGGCCTGTTTTGAAATGTCCATAGAACCACATCGCGTAGCAAAACTCTCCGGCATAGGTTGTTCGTCTAAAACACCTAATTATTTTTTAAATAATTCGCACGGTTTTAATTCTGTACATGGCCGTATGCCCAGTGTAGCTACCGGTGCTAATCTAGCTAATCGTGATCTGCTCTATCTTGGAGTATCCGGCGATGGGGATACGGCATCTATAGGTATGGGACAATTTGTTCACGTGATCCGCCGAAATCTTAATATTACCTATATCGTAATGAATAATGGCTGCTATGGACTCACAAAAGGACAGGATTCCGCCACTGCAGATGAAGGGTCTATAAATAAAACTGGAGCTACGAATCTGTTTCAGGCCATAGATTTAGCAGGAATGGCATTAGAGCTGGGTGCTTCTTTTGTAGCGCGCAGCTTTTCCGGCGATAAATCTCAGCTTATCCCGCTTTTAAAAGCGGCTATGTCACATCAGGGTTTTGCTTTTATAGATGTAATTTCTCCTTGTGTTACTTTTAATAACAATGCCGGTAGTACGAAATCTTATGACTATGTGAGGGATCATATAGATGCACTGGCACTCGTAGATTTTGTACCCTATGAAAAGGAAATCACCATAGATTATAACCAAGGCCAGTCAAAGACCGTAGCCCTGCACGATGGCTCTCATATACAATTGCATAAATTAGCCGCCGGATGGGATCCTACCGATAAGCTTTCTGCCTTTAACCAACTCAACGAGGCTCGTATGAAAGGCCACCTTCTCACCGGACTTATTTATCTAGATCCGGAAACCAGAGACCTACACGATGTACTTAATACCGTAGATACCCCCCTAAATAGTCTCAGTGAAAAAGATCTTATACCCTCCCCAGATGTGCTGGAAAACATAAACCGAGAGTACCGATAGCATATCATTTAGAAATGCTAGTTTTGTTTTCTCAGAGATCCTTTTTGTTTTACCATATGTATTATAAATGATCTGCCGCTTTCTTCATCCCTTGCATACCTAGCATTAAGCATATAAGTCGAAGGGCGACAATGAACAGACTACTCATACATAATCGAATAAACTAAGACAAATCATTTTGACAGGCGACCAGCATACAGACCCTATTGCAATCCTTTAACGAATAAGCCTACAGGCTTTGCCGACCCTATTTCTATTATAATCTTCCCACCCCTAAAAGGACAGAGTGCTACCACAAAAACAGGCTTAAACCATGCATAAGCATTAGAAATTTATGGCAATATATTTCTAACTCATCTATTTCTGTACTCAATTTTCTGTCCTCTGTATTGTTTTTACTACCTCTGCGGGCGAAAAATTCCCTGCCTCATAGCTATTTTGTATAATTTCCTCTCATTGTAAAGTTTAACGATGATCAGACTATAAAATTTCGTATTTTGAATCGGTGGATAACCGCTGTAGAAACCACTTGCTGCCTTCACCGGTGTTTAAGCACTGTCGAAACCACCAGCTGGTTGCGGCTATACTCTAATAGTGGCTACCGCTGGTTTTTATCCCGTATAATATAGATACAGGAAACTGCCGGCATCCTACAAGAAATGAGATTGAGGAGAGTCGTATAGGGCTACTAGTGAAAGTGTTCTTAACCTTGCAATAAGTTAGTAAGAAGAAAGGCATAAGGAAATGGATAATGGATAATTTCTCATAAATCCTCCATATAGCTCGAAGAAAAGGTAGTAACCGCTAGTAAAATAATTCCTCAAAAAAAATGTATTTTTACGCACCTGTGGGTTAAATGATACCTTCCCAAACCATAGCTCAAATATTGGATGCCGCTCGTATAGAAGAGGTGGTAGGAGATTTTGTACACCTAAAAAAACGCGGGGCAAATTTATTGGGTCTTTGCCCTTTTCACAGCGAAAAGACTCCATCGTTTATAGTTTCTCCTCATAAAGGAATCTTCAAATGTTTTGGCTGCGGGCAGGCGGGAAATGTGGTAAAATTTATGATGGAGCACGATAAGCTCACTTATGCAGAATCGCTCCGCTATCTGGCCAACAAATTCAAAATAACGATAGATGAGATCTATTCTAATGAGGCAAAAGAAAAACAAACCCATACTGAAACACTCTATGCCATAAATGAATTTGCCCACAAGCATTTCTTGCATAATCTCGCAGACACGCCGGAAGGACAATCCATAGGACTTCCCTACTGCAAGGAAAGAGGTTTTAGCCAGTCTATCTTGACCAAATTCGGTTTGGGCTTCGCCTCAACGAAACGTGATGACCTTCTTAATGCTGCAAAATCCAAGGGATTTGATCTGGGATATTTTCGCGATCTGGGACTCATAGCCAATAAGAATGACCGTGATTTTGATTTTTTTTCCGGACGTCTTATTTTTCCCATTCATAGCCTCAGCGGAAAAGTTATAGCCTTTAGTGGCCGCGTACTAGGACATGAAAAAACCACTGCCAAATATATAAATAGCCCTGAGACAGAATTATATCATAAAAGTCAGGTGTTATATGGAATGCATCTGGCACGCACCGCCATACGCAAAGAAGACCTCTGTATGCTTGCAGAAGGATATACAGATATAATCTCTATGCATCAGGCTGGTATGGAAAATGTAGTAGCCTCCTCTGGCACATCGCTTACGCAAGAACAGGCAAAGCTAATAAAACGTTTTACAGCCAATGTAATAATTCTCTATGATGGAGATACTGCCGGAATAAATGCTGCCCTTCGTGGCACAGATATACTGCTGGAGCAGGACATAAATGTAAAAGTATTATTGCTGCCGGAAGGCCATGATCCCGATTCATTTATTAAGCTTCAGGGTGCGGCAGGTATGATGAATTATATCCTAGAAAATTCCGAGGATTTTATTTTTTTTAAGGCTAAAATTTTGATACATGAATCTGATCGAGATCCCATAAAAAAAAGCGAAGTAATAAAATCTCTGGTAGCCACTATAGCTAAAATTCCGGATCCGGTAAAGCGCTCCATTTATGTAAAAGAATGTGCTCGCATAATGGATATAGAAGAGCGTTTATTAATAAATGAAACCAATAAAATAAAACGCGAGGATTATCGCCAGAAAGCTAGTGCCTCTGCACCCGAAAAGCCACCGACCGAGCAAGCAGACATCGTACTACCTGTCCCTAATTTAGCCCCTGCTCCCCTAGCTACAGATCCTGTAGGATTGCTTGAAATGAATGCGGATGTGCTAGAAAAGGAACTCATCCGCATCCTGCTCACATATGGTCATAAACCTATAGATACAGATACAGATACCGGACCATTTATCATCAGTGAGCTTCAAGAATCTGGTATAGAGTTTATAAATAAGGAATTGGAAAAAATACTGGAAATATATTTCCATCTCCTACAGAATCAAGAGTCTCCTGATTCAGACTTTTTTATTAATTATCCCGATGAGTCTGTTTCTAAAACTACCGTAGATATCATCACTCAAAAACACTCCCTTAGTGAAAAATGGCTGGAAATACACGAGATATTTATTACTGATGAGGAGATGAATTATAGAAATACCGTAATAAATGTATTAAATCGCTATAAGCTTAATCGCGTTATGCAAAGTATAGAAGAAAATTTGGCCAAAATGAAAGAGACAAAAGAAGAAGATGAGTTGAAAAAAATATTGAAATTCCATCTCCGCTTAATGGAATTTCAAAAACAACTCAGCCATGAGCTCAATACAGTTATCATTAAATAATGCCGCTCTATAGCGACTCATTTATCCGCTATAAAAGAAATATATATTTTACTATTTATCTTTCAAAGCGCACAAAATTTCCCAATGGCAGTCTATAGCCTGTCTCGGAGGGATAAAACAGTTCACCATAGTCGGTATTGCCCTTTTTAAAATAAGCCTTCACCATATTATACCCTACTTGTGGCGAAAGACCTAGCGAATAAAAATTAAATACCATAAAAGCATCTGCCGGAGCGAGTATGCGTGAGCATAGTTGTACAAGTTCATCTAATCCCTCGCTAAGTACCCATCTCTCACCGGTGGGCCCTCTCCCGTATGCCGGAGGATCCAATATAAGACCTTGAAATTTTTCGCCCTTTTTAGCTAGTCTTTTCAAATATTTTAATGCATCTTCTACTACCCAGTGTATATTCTTTATTTGATTGCTCGCGGCATTTTCTCCGGACCAATTTACTACCTGCTTTATAGCATCTAGGTGATATACATCTCCACCTGCCATTGAGGCCACTAAGGATGCACCACCGGTATAAGCAAAGAGATTGAGTATCCGAGGCTTTTGCATGGACCGTATTTTTTTGAATATATAATCCCAGTTATCTGCCTGCTCAGGAAAAATTCCTACGTGACCAAATCCTGTGAGCATAAGCTTCATTTTTAGGTCTAGTCCACCGTGCTGATAATTTATCCACCAATGCGTATTAATATTTTTTTTTAGATAGGCCCATCCTGATGGCGCGGCATTGGAGAGTGATTTCTGCGGATTTTCACGTACAAACCGAACATCTGCCATCTCATTCCATTTCTCATTTTTCCAGGCTGGTGGCCATAGTGCCTGAGGTTCAGGTCTTATTATGGTATAGTGACCAAATTTTTCTAATTTTTCTCCATAACCGCAATCAATGAGACGGTATTCTTTCCAGTGCTGAGGACATATTGAGCGCATTAATGCTTACTTTGTGGGCTTATTATAATATAAATGATGAAAGAGATATACAGTCATCAGAACCCAAAGATTAAAAATATTTTGCTCTTGCAAGAAAAGAGCCGCGAGCGACGAATCCAAAACCTCTTTGTAGTAGAAGGAAATAAAGAACTCGATATGGCCATATCCGCCGGCTATCAGCTCAAACAATTTTTTTTCTGCCCGGATATGTATCCTTCTTCTATGCCGGAGGCTGCGGATGCTGAATATTACTGTATCAGCAAAGCAGTTTTTGAGAAAATAGCTTACCGTGAAAATTCCGGTGGATTTATTGCCCTCTTTAAACCTAAATTACATACCCTATCCTCTCTCTTACTACCCGAAAATCCCCTCATTTTGGTGATGGAAAGGATGGAAAAACCTGGCAATATCGGTGCTATGCTGCGAACGGCTGATGCCGCCGGTGTAGATGCCGTTATAATCTGCGAACCAATTTCTGATCTCTATAATCCCAATACCATTCGATCATCTGTAGGGGGCATCTTTACTATTCTTATTGCAGAAGCGAGTACGCCGGAAGCCATCACCTACCTCAAAAAACATAAGGTGACGATAAATGTAACTTCACTGGAAGCTGCCCAATCCCTCTTTAACACAAATCTACTCGGAGCGAATGCTATCATAATGGGGGAGGAGCAAAATGGCATTTCTTTGCACTGGCAAGAGGCTGCAGATCGCCGCATTATCATTCCTATGGCTGGAAAGGTAGATTCTATGAATGTGAGTGTTAGCACTGGTATATGTCTTTTCGAAGCTAGGAGACAAAGGAATAAACCAGCCCTAATTGTCCGATGACCTATTTTTACTTCTTTAATCTTTCCTTTCTTTCCCCTTATTCCACAGCCTCCCTTGTTTTGTGCTTACCTTTTTATTTACTATTTCCTATAATCTGCTATTTGTGCTTACTACTAATAAATTCTACCATTTCTATTGCTAAGATGGCTGGATAGAATTACTCTAAGATATATTTACTCATATAAAAAATGTTCCATCTGTTAGGTATTTTATATAGATTTTCAGATAGGACATAGCGCAAGTTTCCTGCCTAGAGGGTAATAACCAGCCTGCAAACATAGAACCAGAAGTTTATAATTTTATCTTTAATGGCAGTTTTGAAAACAACTCCGCACCCGTTTTCGCAGCTTACCGGGAAGGTTACTAATCCCATGAATCTATGCATCCAAATAATTTATTCTTCGTTTTTTTTATGACCTATTCGTTTTACAGGGCATAGCATTTCATTTAATAATAAATACTTTGCTACCTCATTTCAGAAATCTGGCGGACACTTTTTTTTCTCTAGTGCCAAGTAAATAAGTATAAAATCCTTCACCGGATTTAACACCTAACTTCCCTGCCTGCACCATGTTTACTAATAGCGGACAAGGAGCATATTTTGGCTGGCCAAAACCATTTTGTAATACCTGCAGAATACTGAGACATACATCTAAGCCTATAAAATCTGCCAGATGAAGTGGCCCCATCGGATGGGACATACCTAATCGCATGACCGTATCTATTTCTTCTACTCCGGCCACACCTTCATATAGCGTATAGATGGCTTCGTTTATCATGGGCATTAATAAACGGTTTGCTACAAAACCCGGATAATCATTTACTTCTACAGGGGTTTTACCCAGCCGAGCCGAGAGCTTCATGACTGCATCGGTAGTAGCATCATCCGTGGCATATCCTCGTATCACTTCTACCAGCGGCATCATAGGCACCGGATTCATAAAATGCATCCCTATCACCTTTTCGGGTCTGGAACTGGCAGCAGCTATCTTAGTAATAGAAATGGAAGACGTATTGGATGCTAAGATTGCGGAGGCTGTCGCACAATTGTCCATTTCTTTAAATATGCGTAGCTTAAGTTCGGTATTTTCTGTAGCCGCTTCTACTACAAGATCAGCATGGGATACTCCATCTGCCAGATTAGTTACCGGTATTATTCTCCTAAGTATGAGCTCTTTTTCGGTAGCATCTAATTTTCCCGCACTTATCTGACGGTCCAAATTTTTAGAGATAGTGGCCATAGCTTTTTCCAAGGCCTCTGCCTGAATATCTATTAGATTTACATCAAATCCATTTTGGGCAAAAACGTGGGCTATGCCATTGCCCATTGTTCCGGCTCCTATTACCCCTATGTTTTTCATCTCTTATTATTATAGTGCAAAGATATATGATAATATATGTAAGCTATTGTCAAATCGAAACTAATTGTCTCTCAGTGCTTCAGTTAAATTCTTTATAAATAAAAATTGTAATTTCACACGGTGATAAATACCTATCGCATAGAATTAAAATGGGCCTTGCTTATATCCCTCGCCGGACTACTATGGCTGGCCATGACTAATCTATTGGGATTTCATAGCAGCAAATTATCTTTTTATCCGGTGATGTATCTGATAGAAAACATATTTATTTTCGTTATATCCCTTATTTTTACGTTAGTAGGTGCCACAGAAAAACTTGCAAATTTTAGACTGAAAAATAATTTTAGCAATGGGATGCGCACCTGCTTGCGTATAGGACTGATAAGCGTTATAGCCGGAGCACTTATATGGGTTATATACCTTACCTATATAAATCCGGGTTTTACTACCGAAGTGGCTGCTTATAATAAAACTAATTATCCCGAATCCTATCAACCTGCATCTTTTCGTATTCCTACTTTTATACGGCAATATGTGAGTAATCGCCTGTTTCAATCTATGATTATAGCTATAGCTGTGCCCCTTATTCTACAAAGAATGCAAAAAAAACACGAAGAAGAAACAGTAGATATAGCAAAAGAAGATTCAGAATCCCAGTAAATCCTTCATCGTAAAGACGCCCTTTTTATCACCTAACCATAGCGCAGCCCGAATAGCGCCTAAAGCAAAGCCTTCCCGGCTATAAGCCTCGTGACGTATGCTTATTTCATCTACCTCGGATTGGTAGCGTATGATGTGTGTACCTTTTACATCCTCTTCCCGTACAGATAGGATACTCAACGCCGATGGATCTGAAGCCAAGGTATTTACCCAATGGGTTTTAGAAGGATTTGTTTCTAATAATCCCTGCGCGAGTGAAATAGCAGTACCACTCGGTGCATCGCGCTTAGTGAGATGATGGATTTCTTTTATAACCGGCTCATAGTCGGGAAAATTTTGCATTAATAGTGCAAGCTTTCTATTTAGTTCAAAGAAAATATTTACGCCTAAGCTAAAATTGCTGGCATAGAAAATAGCCCCGTGGTTTTGCATCACCTCATCACATATCTCCGGCAATTTATCATACCATCCAGTAGTGCCGATAACTATGGGTATCTGTTTAGATAGGCAAGTTCTTATATTGAAACTTGCAGCTTCCGGGCGGGTAAATTCTATGGCTACATCCGGTTTCTCAGATAGATTCCATTCTTCTGTAACAGCACTGGTTATTATGCCGCATACTTTATGTTCCGGACAGCGTTGGTTTAGCAGATGATGAATAGTTTTTCCCATTTTCCCATATCCGATGAGTAGAATATTCATAGCTTATGGCTGTATTTTATAGGTGAGCCCGAGACATATCACCGGCATACCACCGGAATCATAACCGGGCAAAATATCGAAACTCAAATCATCATCTACATTAAAATTTTTAAGATGCGCATCTACCACGGCATCTAAAACATTGAGAATATAAAGACCCGCCATAGCCAAGGCACTTATATCGCGGTATCTAGAATAATATTTTTTAGCAGAAAATAAGGTAGTTAAGCTATACCCATAATAGGACGAATTACTTCCTGGATTTATGCCGGTGTTTTGCCTAATGATCTCAGCATTTATCTGATCTATTTTTCGTTGATTTTGCCATAGAAAAAAGCCTGCCGTACTTATACCACCATACACGATAGGGAGTTTCCACCATTTGCCATTATACATCTGTCCCCATCCGGGGAAGATGGCTGAACGGAAACCTGCCTTTATAGGCGAATGATCCAGTTTTTCCTCTTTTATTCTGGAAAAAGTATATGCATCGAAAGCCTGAATTCCATATACAGCCAGAACAGACCAAAGACTGATTTTTTTAAGCCGTAGGGAATTGTTTTTTTTAGACACCAGTGTTTTCACTACTGGGTCTCCTACGGAGTTTGCATCTATGCTCTTATTTAGTAGATCCAGATAATATAAATAACGCTGATGGTAGAGGATGGCAGAGGTAACAGATCCTGCCAGAAGTCCCGGATACAATATTCCCTTAGCACATTGCCTATTATAAAACTGGCCCCATCCAGGCACTAATAAGCTGCGATAGAGTACCTGCTCATGCTTATTATACTTCTTTGGTAGGCTATCGCCCGCAATATCGTGCGCAGCGATATCCGTAGCTAAGGTGGGGATGGTATCTGCTTGGGTACTGAGAGAAATATGGGTACTATCCTTAAAGGCTGAAAACTTTTCTAACAATAATTTTTTCCCCTTTAAAAAATCAGGAGCGGTACTGTGGTTTGTAATGAGCGGTTGTCCCCGGAGAAAGGTTGCATTTGCCAAAAGAAATAATATACATCCATATCTGAAGAGCATCTGCTTCTTGCCGAATAAATATCAGTAGGCACCCTCGAGCAGTTCGAGAATGCGATTTAGATCTGTGTCATTATAAAAAGGAATCGTAATTTCACCCTTGCCATCGGCTTTTCTTTTCAGCGAAACTTTAGTTTCGTAGCGGGCGCATAGATTGTCTTGAATTTTGCGGTAGGCTGGCGGTAGCATTCCTTCTATCTTTGCCGATTTTGCTTTGGGTTTTTGGTATTCTTTTACTAAGGATTCCACGGCTCTCACGGAAAGTCCATTTTCTATCACCTCCTTATATACCATCAGTTGTATAGCGATATCATCGGTACCTAATATGGCTCTGGCGTGTCCCATAGAGATTTTTCTATCTTTTAATCCCTTCTGTATATCAGGGGGCAATTTTATGAGTCGCAGATAATTAGAAATGGTAGATCGGTCTTTGCCCACACGTCCAGAAAGCTGCTCCTGTGTGATGGCACATTCTTCTATAAGCCTATGATAGCTAAGGGCTACTTCTATAGCATTGAGATCTTCGCGTTGTATGTTTTCTACGAGTGCCATTTCCAGCATCATATTATCATCTGCAGTGCGAATATAGGCAGGCACTTCTCTAAGTCCGGCTAATTTGGAGGCTCTCCACCGGCGTTCACCGGATATGATTTGGTATTGGCCATTTTCTACGATGCGCAGGGTGATGGGCTGTATGATCCCATGTTGTTCGATAGAAGCAGCTAACTCCATAAGTGCATTTTCATCAAATTCTGTTCTAGGCTGGTAGGGGTTTGCTTTTATCTGTGTTAGTGGAATAAAACTTACGGAGGAGGCTTTTTCCTTTTTGTCCAAAAAGGCTGGGCTAAGTGCATATTCTGCGCTGATGCCAGAAAGTAGCGCACCTATGCCTTTTCCTAATTGAGTTTTGTTGACTTTTTTCTCGGGCATGCTCATATTGCTTTTACTAGATTTAGTTTATTTCTTATTAAAATCTCCTTGGCCAGGTTTATATAGTTAATAGAACCTTTGCTTTGTATATCATACATAAGAATACTCAGACCTACGGAGGGAGCTTCACCTATTCTAGAATTTCGATGTATGACTGTATCAAAAACTAATTTTTCAAAATGTCTTTTTACTTCTTCTACTACCTGATTAGACAATCGTAGGCGGCTATCATACATAGTGAGTAGGATCCCTTCTATCTGGAGTTTTTCATTGAGTCTGGACTGAACTATTTTTATGGTATTCAGCAATTTTCCCAGCCCTTCTAGTGCAAAATATTCACATTGCACAGGTATCACTACAGAGTCTGCGGCTGTAAGGGCATTTACAGTAATAAGTCCCAGAGATGGCGAACAATCTATAACGATAAAATCATATTCATCTTTTACGGAGACGAGTACATTTTTCATAATCATCTCCCGCTGCTCCCGTTCTATAAATTCTATTTCTGCCCCTACCAGGTCTAGATGTGCCGGTAATAAATACAGGTGCGGACTATTGGTTTCCAGCACAGCATCAGTCAAAAATTGATTTTCATACATACACTCATAGATTCCCATAGAAACATCCTTAGGAATTATACCGAGTCCGGAGGTAGAATTGGCCTGCGGATCGGCATCTATGAGTAAAGTCCTGTATTCTAGCAAACCGAAGGCTGAGGCCAGATTAATAGCGGTAGTAGTCTTGCCTACCCCGCCTTTTTGATTAGCTATGGCAATAATTTTGCCCATAAATTTTTCTTTATATTAAACTACAAATCTACACTATCCCCTACATTTAGGAGGATTAAAGTTTTCCCCAGTTTTTTAAAAATATCTATGGCCTTTAGATGATCTATCTTAATAGGCCCAAAGGTATCGAAATGAACCCCGATAATGCGGTCACAGTTTATAAATGAGGCAGATTTAGCGGCATCGCTCGGTCCCATCGTGTAATTATCTCCTATAGGCAGTATGGCAAAATCTAGGGTAAATTCTTCCCCTATAAGCTTCATATCTAGCGTGAGTGCTGTATCGCCAGCGTAATAAAAAGCATTTTTTCCTGCACTGATCACAAACCCTGCCGCATTTCCGCCATAGGACCCATCGGGGAGCATACTGCTGTGAACGGCATTCACCATTTTTACCTGGCCAAAATCAAACCTCCATGATCCGCCATGGCTCATCGTATGCACTGTAGTACATCCTTGTCCCTCTAGCCAGCTCCCTACCTCAAAATTTGCCACAATCTGTGCACCGGAGGCCAATGCTATTTCTACCGCATCGGAAATATGATCGCCGTGACCGTGGGAAATAAAAATATAATCTGCCGCTAGAGACCCAACATCTATGAACGAAGCCAAGGGATTAGGCCGGATAAATGGATCGAAAAGCAGTTTTTTTCTATTAAATTCCACACAGAAACTGGCGTGACCATAATAGGTAAATTTGTACATAACCAGTCTAAATGGGTGCCAAGATAGTATTTATCCACGAAAAAAACAATAAATCCAGAGCTTCTATATAAAATCCTGTTTTTAAATATCCTTAGTAAAGACGTATTTTTGCAATCCATTACAGATGATAACCATAATCTCCGGCACAAATCGTCCAAACAGTATGACCCTATGCGTAGCTAAGCACTATGCACAAATTTTCTCCCTGCAAGAATTAAAACATCGGGTGCTCAGTTTAGACGCCTTGGGGATCATAGATTTTTCGTCAGATACCTATAATAATCCTGGCACCGATTTTAAACTATTGGAAGACCAATATTTAAAACCAGCCGAAAAATTTTTATTTATTTTGCCCGAATATAATGGTATTTTTCCCGGTGTGCTAAAACTTCTCTTAGATATGAGCGATATTACATCCTGCTGGAGCAATAAAAAGGCAGCCATTACGGGCATATCTGATGGCCGCGCAGGATGTTTGCGTGGAATAGATACCCTTACTAATTGTCTGCACTATTTAAATATGGAAGTGATGCCCTATAAGCTGCCTATATCTCAGATAAATAATATTATAGGCGACGATTGCACCATACGAGATGCTCATACAGCTATGGCCATAGAAAAACAGATCCAGGAATTTATTAAATTCTAAAGACCTCAATAATATTAATTAAATGATGAAAATAAAAAATAAATTATCTATGCGCTGCTTACTGCCTTTTCTTTTTATAGGTATGGGCATACTATCCTCCATATCCTGCCAATCCAAATCTGACCGCCATACTGCAGAAGAAGTAAATAGGGATGGGGTAAAAAAGATGAATGAAAAGGAGAGATTAGAAGCCCAAAAGATGGTGTCCTTTTATAATACCATTATCTCTGAATCTAATGCAATGGTAAGTGCCTATGATGAATATTATAAATATCTTCGCTATTTTATAGGCGAGCGAGAAGCCTTTGCAGCCGGAAACCGAAAGGAACTAATTTATAAAGGAATTACCGTAGACTATGACCCTGCAGCTAATCTGCCAGACATTCTAAAATCTTTCGATTCCGCAGATTTTATTGATGAAGATTTTCGCCACCAGCTGGCTATAAAACTCGGCGTGCTGGGCAATGCTATTACACAGACAAATCTATTAGCCGGACAGTATAAAGGCTATATAGACGCTAAAGCCTATGAAAAAGACGGACTCAGTGGAGCAAAAAACCTGGAAGGAAAAATGAGAAATTATGCAGTGAGTTTTTATAATAACCAAATAAATCTAAATGATACCATCTCTGAGCTGGCTTATCCTTATGAGAAAAAAATCATATTAGAGCAGCAAGATGGTAGCACCAAAATAAATATGCGCTCCGACCTTAGAAATTTTAAAAAAGTAATAGCTGATCTGAGCAGGAAAAGAACAGATTCTTCGCTAGATACCCTTATGAATTTATATAAAGGAAGTACCCTCATTATGAGCAAGCATATAAAAACCGATTCGCTTTCCTTTAGTGCCGGTGAAAAAAGAGAAACCTATCAAATGTTTTATGAAGAGATGAAAGCAAATATGCTGCCTCGCATGAATATCCTCATAAATAATCTTCAGGAAAAAGATAGCACCTATCTAGAAAAAAGATACAATGATGACCTCCAAAGTGTAAAAGAAATCTTTAATGTGGTTACCCAGCTATATAATAATTATTAATGCCATTTATGAAACAGGACAATAACATAGAAATTGCACGTCTGCAAAACGAAATAATAAAATCACTGGGTATGAATCCAGATCGGGTGGTTTTTAATTTTCAGGACAGACCCGGCCAAATAAAACTTCAGCTCATCACCATTAATCCCATACACGAGCAATCCTTTCTCCTTCACGCTACACACGGTACCGATAAAGTAGATGCCTTGCAAAAGATGGCGGATTATGTAAACAGCAAGTTTCGCGAAGAATCCTCCTATACTCTTCAATGGGCATTAATGGGAGATAATAAGCTACATACTTCTTATTTCCGTGCTAATAATATCTATGAAGTGCTAGACAAATTTTATTTTGGAAGAGAACCCAATTCCTATACCATCTTCAGCATTACGCTAAACCCTATTTCCTGAGGTATTTCGTATCCTGCTTTTCACCCTTTATTTCAAAACCCACCTTTGATATACTGCCCACCATAGACTGGTGTAATTTTTGACCCACAGAAATCGTTTTATCCATTTCAAAGCCGGTCATTACTGAATCATTATCCATACTAGCTATAAGCGCACTTTCTATAAACTCTCTGAAAATATTATTATTCAGCACATTATTAGTGATATCGGGATACAAGAAATTTAGCTGTCGCACCCCTTCTATATAAAAATGATCTTCAATATTTATAAACATCCTAGCTATGAGATATCCCTCATCATTCAACCTATTATATTTAAGAGAATCGGCCAGAAAATTATAAACCATTAATGCCCCGAAATATCGCCTCCTCGGTGCGGCTTGTATATAATCATTGGAGCTAAGCAAATGTTCGTCCGGAAAGGTAACCACATTAGAATGCATAGAGAAAACCACTAAATCTCCGCTGAGTTTTACCTGAAATTCAAATTGGCCTGAGTCGCGGTATTTTACCTCCACAGAGCGATCTAAGCCGGCTATTCTTCTGGTGAGTTCTTCTACTATAGATAAGGCTATTTTCTTCATATCGCTAAAATGAGATAGGGTATTTCTATAAACCGCCTGTTTTACAGAAGCTTTACTATGTAGCAGTGAGAGAATGGCCTCTAATTTTTCTTCTCTTTTATCCATTATTTTTGTATTTTAAAAAAAGACAAAGATAGGTTTTCCCCTAGCATTCTTAAAATATACTTTAATGTAACATATTATTCGTTTCACCTATAAAAATGGATGCAGGAAAATAAACTGGGCCCATCTAATGTTTAGAAGCATTATCATTTCTGCTGACCACTTCTGATGTATTAATCAAATACGGCGATAGTCGCTCCTCCTGTAGCCGAGGGCCAGTTGCGCAGGTGCAATGATCGCCCATTCAGAGTGACGGCTATAGAAATTGGCATATCAGTAGGTATAAAAATATCTACATCGGTGAGAAACTGAAAGCTAAAATCGCCCAGCGGTGTATAGGAGCTTTGCCCATCTCCATCATCATAAGCAAAGAGCGCGATGGCGGTTTTAGAGGCCGGCGTTATTTCCGGAGTAGTTACATAGGTATTATTAATGAGGAGAGAATCTCGCCCGTTTATCATCGCCTGGCTGGAGGCAAAAACCACCATGGCGGTTTGCACATCATCACTGGGCACAGAGGCGAGAAGGATGCCTGGCAGTGTAGCGGGGGAAGGGAAGACACGCAGATACACCAGATTATTGCTGCGGGTAAAAGGCTCCCGGTAATAGTGAACTAGACGGGTACCGTTTTGAGGATCTACAAAAAATTCATAATACATCCCGGGTACGGCTTCAAAAGGTCCCCATAAGCCCTGGACGCTAGTATAAAAAGTGAAATCGGGCGTATCGTCATTTAGTCTAAATCCGGTAGCTGGATCTACTTCATACACTTCTACTAAGGCATTATTTATAGGACTATTTTCTCCCAGCGTGAGGGTTTTACCGGATACCATCATCGGTGATGCTGGCATTATCCCGGTATAATGAGGACGCGCTTCCTCATTAAAAAACAAATACATACGCATAAAACTCTCCTCACAAGTAGCCACTTGATAATGGTCCTTTTCCGGTATCATAAAGTTCTCCGCACCGAGGATATCCGATCCGCCAACTGTTTCATCGCCATTGCTCCAGATATTAAGAGTAGGGATAGAGCCATCCGGTCCGGCTGGCCCAGCTTGAGCAGACGAGGCTATATGCACATAATGAGCCACCTTACTCGCATAGGCAGCATTGCTAAGATAGGTATAACATACCCCTCCACCGGCACTATGGCCGGCAAGATCTACCTTATCTGCGCCGGTTTCTTCTAAGACATCATTTATAAAGGCATCCAATGCGGCACTTTGATTAGCCCCAAATCCGGTACTGTTCCAGTCAAAGGCAAAAACATAATTTTCACCATAGCAGTTTTCCGAAAATCGCTGGTACTGCAAGGCATAGGTGTCGCCAGAGGCTAAAAACCCGTGAACCACTACCACGGGCCTGTAATAGCTAATCCCCTCGGCAGCGGACTTTTCGCAAGGACTTTTATTGTCGGCCATCTGCTCTTCTAGGTAGGATGATTTGCACCCGGAGATGATTAAAATTAAGAGACAAAAGAAAAAAAAATATTGGAATGTTGTCCTTTGCATAACTTTAAATTTTTGATTATTAATAACAGAAAAACCATTCCCCTAAAAAAAACTGCTCACTAAAATGCCACAGCTGGCTATAATAATACATCAGATAAAATGAAATTTATATCGGGCCATATAATAGGCGATGCACATAAAAGTGGCAAAGATAACCCCCTGCATCGCATAATCACGCTTTTGCCTTAAAAACACCTGAAAGGGAATAATATTGCAAAAGATGGCCAGCATCACGATAATTTGATCACTAAAGCCTTCGCGCATAAAATAAATAAGCCGGTGGATAAACCTATCCAGAAATGCAAAGACAAAAAACATCATCACCGGCACCGAAATGCCTACGATAATACCATTTTGCCACGAATCTAGCCGGTCTCTTCTCATATCTTCCAATTGGTTTTTATAAATTCTAAATCGCGATAAGAAGTGAGATCATAATGAACCGGCACTACAGATACATATCCATTATGTAGTGCTGCTACATCTGTATCCTCTCCGCTATCCATATTTACAAACTTTCCGGTGAGCCAGTAATACTTTCGCCCAAATGGATCTTTGCGTTCATCAAATTCCTCTACCCACTTGGCCGATGCCTGACGGCATATTTTTAATCCCTTTATGTGATCCATAGGTAAGGCAGGTATATTTACATTTAATAACTTGCAGGATGGAAATCCGTGTTCTATGCAGTGATGTATAATACGGTTTGCATAATTCTTACAGGCTGTGAGATCGCCCTCCGGGTCATAATCTAAATTAGAAAATCCTATGGCATTTATTCCTTCTATAGCGGCTTCCATAGCAGCAGACATAGTACCCGAGTAGATGACATTAATGCTGGAATTAGATCCGTGATTTATCCCAGAAAAACAAAGATCCGGCTTCCGATGCAATACCTTATCCACGGCTAGTTTTACACAATCTACCGGTGTGCCAGAGCAAGCGTAGGCTTCTACATCTTCGAATATATCTACCTTGGAAAGGCGTAGGGGCTTAGAAATGGTAATGGCATGTCCCATCGCTGACTGTGCCTGATCCGGAGCTACTACTACTACTTTACCCAGCGACTTGGCTACTTCCACTAATGCTTGTATGCCTTTGCTGGTGATGCCGTCATCATTAGTCACGAGGATAATTCTGTCTTCCATTTATTAGAAACTAGGGCGAAAGATACTAAAAACTTTGATTACACGTCCACCTATTTCTTGTCTTATAATGGTTGCTTAACTAGCCATTGAGCTATATCTCCATAGTAAGGATTCAGTACCCTATATTTAACCCAAACTTCGGTATTATCAATTATCCAATTTCAACTTTCAATGGATACAATGATAGTGAGGTATCCACTCCTATCCCTCAGGCATTCCTCCTACCTTTTCAAAAAATCACGCCACCAGTATCCACTGTCTTTGATCGTTCGTTTCTGCGTTTCAAAGTCCACATGCACTAATCCAAATCGGGGATGAAATCCCTCTGCCCACTCAAAATTATCCATAAATGACCAGATGAAATAGCCTTGAAGATTCATACCTTCATTTTTAATCTTTAATACACTCTTTAGATAGCCTATAAAATATTCTTGCCTTTTCACATCATGAATACTGGCCCCTTCAAAATGATCGGCAAAGGCTGCACCATTCTCAGTGATATACCATTTTTTTACCGTATCATATTGATTAAAAACCTTTAAGATATTATACATACCATCCGGATATACTTCCCATCCCATCAGCGTGAGATGATCGGCATCGGTGAGTTTTTCCGGCTTTACTTGCTTGCCCCACATCACCGGAGGCCATAGACTGTGCTCCGCTACTATTCTAAAATAGTTTTGCAGTCCTATAAAATCAAAATCAAATTTCATCATCTCCATATCACCGGGCCGGATATACTTATCTAGGCGATGAAAAGCCTTCCATCCATCATAAGGATAGCCATAGCCGAGTACCGGTTCTATAAAAAGGCGATTAGTAAGTGCGTGGATTCTATTAGCTGCTGCTATATCTTTTTTGCTATAGGTTTTTGGCTCCACATAAGAGCAAGAATAGGTAGTGCCTATATTTCCATTCTCCACATTTTTTTTGGCTATCCTGCCTCCTATAGCTTGACAGAGAGCCACATGATGTATGGCCGACATCAGGTTTTTGAATCCCTTTTTTCCCGGCGCATGGATCCCTAAGAAATAGCCCAAAAATGTAAATGCCGTAGGCTCATTAAACACCATCCAGTTTTTCACCTTACCACCATATTCCTTCGTGCAGAAATCTACATAATCAGTAAACCACTGAAGGATATCACGGCTGGTCCATCCGCCTTTATCTTCTAATGCCTGAGGCAGATCCCAGTGATATAAGGTCACCCAGGGGGTCACACCCTTATCCAGACACTCATCTATCACTCGATGATAAAAGGCCACACCCGCTGCATTAGGACTGCCGGTACCGGTAGGAAAAAGACGAGACCAAGAAAGCGAAAATCTGAAATGCCGAAATCCCAGATGATTCATGGTCATGATATCAGCAGGATATTGACGATAAAAATCGCAGGCCTGATCACCATTTTCACCGGTTTTTATCTTGCCCTTAGTATGGCTAAACTTATCCCATATAGACATCCCCTTACCGGCTACATTATGCGCACCTTCTATCTGATATGCCGCCGTGGCCGTACCCCAGATAAAATCCTTACCAAAAACGGAGGCATTTAATAACTCAGGGCCGGCAGCTAATAATTCTTCCCAGGGCAGGATAAAAGCTCCGGCAGCCATACTCGTATGAGTGATAAAATCTCTTCTCTTCATATCGTTTAAGAATGATGATCTGTGATTATAAATTAGTTTTTATAAAATAGTCATCGCACAAAACTAAAAAATTAAAATAATACGGCACTCATTTATATTGTATATGAGGGCGATGCCTAAAGGCCCGCGCTATCCGCTACTATCTTTTAGGGTGTTTACATCGTATTTTTATATTACCCCGCAACCTGTTTAATCCTCATTATTCCTGATTTCTCCATTACTTCCTCACACCCTAAAAGGATATCCGCTACTATCGCTATCGCAGGGGATTATTCTTTAATTCATAGTCTCATCTCTGCCACCCCAGCTAGTTGATTATACAAATCTGATTACATTACCCAAAAAGCTTTCTATACTATAGTGAATAATTACATATGAGAAGTGGATGAAAGCAATATAACCATAAGGCAATAATCCAAAAATGAAGATAGATAAACTACTAATACTTAGCAGACCATAAACTGACACATTATTTACCGAAGGCTCATTTAAGAATAATATTTAAATCTATGTAGCGTCCAAAAACCAGATAAGTGGGGAAGTAATGGTGATGAAGGTATCAAAAAAATTATATAAACTCTAAATCATTTTGCAAATACACATTGTTTTCTAAGTGATATTGCTCAAATTTCTTAGTACCACCAAACCAAGATAATACTTCTTCCCGCTTTAGTTTACTCTTTTTTGCCGACAAAAATGCATGATAGGAAGAATAATCCCAAGCTTCTAAGTTGTCACAGAAGCCGTGATGAACAGGGTTTTGATGAATATAATTGATGAGTGAAGAAAAATAGTTAGCATTCTTTATTTCTATTCTCTTTGTATAATCCAAAAACAGAGCCCCCTTCCTATCAAATCTTTTGTTATATGCCTTAGCATAGCCATTGAGTAAATTGCTAAATTGTTGCATCACAAACTGATGTACATCCTCAGCAAATTTCGGTATGCTCTGCAATCTTTCTAAGGAATTTACTCTTACTAATAAATGAAAATGATTGGGCATCAAACAGTAAGCATAAGTATCCCAAACTGAGGACATATAAATGGTATATTTTTTCAGAAAATACCTAAAATTCTCATCGTTTCGAAATAGATTTTCATTACCTACAGCGTGGTTGTACACATGATAACACATATCCGCCTTAAACATGGCTTGGTATTTTATAAAGGCAAATTTATGAATAATTTCTATTCCATAAGGTTTCAAAAACCTTAAAGGTTTGGGAGTGGATATAGCGCTAATAATTTTTATATAAACCTATACGGATTTAAAAAACCATATAAGTTTAGGATATCTATAAATATTGCGGATATCTACCGGATGGAGTAGGTCCTTGATTCCTATTACTCCCTATAGATGTATTCTCAGCAATGGATAAAGCTATATCGCCATATCTTTTCCTCATCAATATTCCCATGACTGCACCGAATAAGAATCCTCCGATATGAGCCCACCAGGCTGTACCTCCGGTGTTAGCAGTCTCAGCGCCCATAGCGCTAAAGCCGGCTATAAACTGCTGTAATATCCAGAATCCTAAGAATGCTATGGCAGGAATTCTAAATGTCCTAAAGAAATAGATCACCAGCATTTTTATTCTCGACTTAGGAAACATTACTAAATAGGCTCCTAAGATAGCGGATATAGCTCCACTAGCACCCACAGCAGGTATTAGAGAAGAAGGATTTACATAAGCATGGGCTAATGAAGCGGCAATTCCTCCAAAAAGATAAAATAATACAAACTTCACATTGCCTATCACCGCTTCTATATTATCTGCAAAAACAAAGAGAAACATCATATTGCCGATGAGGTGCATCCAGCCGCCATGCAAAAACATATTGGTCAATAATGTATAAATATCCTTGCCATTCGTAATCTCTACCGGTATTCCTCCATATTCATATACAAACTGAACACCTTCTTGTGTATTCAGACCAAGCGAAGCCTGATAAATCCAGACCATAATGTTAAGACCTAAAAAGGCATAACTGAAGAGCGGAAAACTGCCGCCTTTTACTTGATCATCACCTACCGGAAAAATCATAGAAACTTTTTATGAAGAGTTAAAAATAGAAAAGGCTATTCAAGGGAATTGTTGAATAGCCTCGTTATTAATCAAGATTCTGATGTACTACACTGTAGTAGTATTATCATCATCTCCGTCTAATTTATCCTTGAGGTCTGCGCCTATCTTAGCAGACTTATCTTTGGTATCTTGGGCTACCTCTTTTGTTTTGTCCCATCCGTCAGATGCTACATCTTCAGCCTTATTTATTGCTTGGGCTATTTTTTCTTTTGCAGTGTCAGCCAAATAGCCTGCCTTGTCCATGGCATCGCCGGCCATTTTCTGGGCTTTATCGAAGGCCGGAGCCACCGATTCCTGTACATTTTCTACTACCTCTCCCGCTTTTTCTTTGAGATCGCCGGCCAGGTCTTGGGCTTTATGCAGGGCATCGCCAGCCATTTTCTGCGCTTTGTCGAAGGCAGGAGCCACCGATTCCTGTACATTTTCTACTACCTCTCCCGCTTTTTCTTTGAGATCGCCGGCCAGGTCTTGGGCTTTATGCAGAGCATCGCCAGCCATTTTCTGCGCTCTGTCGAAGGCAGGAGCCACCGATTCCTGTACATTTTCTACTACCTCTCCCGCTTTTTCTTTGAGATCGCCGGCCAGGTCTTGGGCTTTATGCAGGGCATCGCCAGCCATTTTTTGGGCTTTATCTAAAGCTGGAGACACGGCTTCCTGTACATTTTCTACTACGTCACTCGCCTTTTCTGTGAGATCGCCGGCCAGGTCTTGGGCTTTATGCAGGGCATCGCCAGCCATTTTCTGCGCTCTGTCGAAGGCAGGAGCCACCGATTCCTGTACATTTTCTACTACCTCTCCCGCTTTTTCTTTGAGATCGCCGGCCAGGTCTTGGGCTTTATCTACAAAGGGGGCAGCCTTCTCCTTTGCTTCATCCAGTACATTATTTACCTTACTTTTTATTTCTCCTGCTATTCCTTCGATTTTTCTGGAGGTGGTATCAGAGGGGTCGGTCTTTTGAGTAGAATCGCCAGTATGCACGGAACCACCAAACAAATTCTTAAGAAAATTAAATAATCCCATTTTGTTATATTTATTGGGGTCAAAAATACGACAACAAAATAAAATATATTTAATTTTTACACATTAGTCCTCATGTTTTGCCAATTTTACGCAATATGGACACATTTTTGTAATATTAAAAAAATATTATAAAAAATAAGGGCGAAATACTTGCACAAAAAAAATACGGACATATTTTTACCCCTAAATTTAATTCTCGCATTTATGAACCACGCCATTTTCTCCCTATTTCTGGAAAGAATTAATAAAGAAAAGATATCACCGGAATTGGTACCAGAGAAGGTAATCCAGGCTTTTCAAACAAAATATCCCGACGCCTCTGTATATGGATGGGTAAAACTTCATCTAAATAGGTATGGGGTTTGCTTTTATGAAAAAGTGTGGCATAAGTATGCTAAGTTTTCTATCGAGGGTGATTGGCTAGAATCGACGGTATTTTCAGTCTCGAAAACCTTGCCCGCCGAGGTAAAAGCCACCGTAAGTAAACATTTTAAGGGGAAAACTATCATTCTGGAGGTAGAAACTACCATTAAAAACACCAAAGAATTTATCTACGATATACTCGTTCAGTACCGAAGTGAGGAACATAGGCTCCTTATAAATAAAGATGGCAATCTTATAGAAGATATGAATTGGGTAGATAATATAAAAGAAAAGGAGGCAGAAATACCAGAAGAAGATGAATTAATAGATTTATTAGAGGATTTAGAAGATGAGAATGACCTCGATTTGGAAACCGATATGGAGGATGCAAAAAAGGATGATCTGGATAACTTTAGCGAGGACCCTGTAGATTTTGATGCAAACAATAACTAATCTATTTTGTGCAAGCGAGCTTATTCAAAGGCCTATCATCGACAGCCATGATAGATGTCAAACGCATAATTTTTCATTAACCAATAAATGGTTGATTATCTTTTACCCTTCAAATACCGGACTGTGATTTCTTCCTTTATCCCATTAATAGATTTTTATAAACAGGAAAAAATCTTCCGAATAATTTTAATAAAATGAAAAATAAATACCGTGATCTAATAGAGCAAACGTTTGATTTTCCTACCAATGATTTTCAAATCACAGATGGAGAACTCAGCTTCTGTGACATAGATCTAATGGATCTAATAGAGCAGTATGGAACACCGTTAAAATTTACTTATTTACCCAAAATATCGGATCAGATTAAAAAAGCCAAAACTTGGTTTAATGTGGGGATGGCGAAGGTAGATTATCAAGGGAAATATCACTATTGTTACTGCACAAAGAGTTCTCACTTTTACTTTGTTCTTTCAGAAGCATTAAAAAATGATATTCATATAGAAACTTCCTCCGCATTTGATATAAATATTATAGAAACTATGATGGAGGAAGGCAAAATTACGCCCAACCATTATGTAGTATGCAATGGATATAAGCGGACAAACTATTTAGAAAACATAGCTCGTCTTATAAATAACGGACTTAAGAAAACCATTCCTATAATGGATAATAAAGGAGAGCTGGAGCAGCTATTGCCCCTGGTAAATGAACCCTTTAAAATAGGCATACGTATAGCCTCTGAGGAAGAGCCAAAATTTGAATTTTACACTTCTAGACTGGGCATCGGATATAAGGATATTGTTCCGTTCTATCACGAAGTGATAGAAAAAAATCCAAAGGCGGAACTAAAAATGCTTCACTTCTTCATAAATACTGGTATAAGAGATACTGCATACTATTGGGATGAACTGGCCAAATCTGTTCAGGTATATTGCGATCTAAAAAAAGTTTGCTCTACGGTAGATAGTCTTAATATAGGAGGTGGGTTTCCCATTAAAAATTCATTGGGGTTTAATTTTGACTATGAATATATGGCCGAGGAAATCATCGCTCAGATAAAGATGATGTGCAATCAAAATGGCGTAGAGGAGCCCGATATTTTTACCGAGTTTGGTTCATTTACTGTCGGAGAAAGTGGAGCTGTACTATTTTCCATATTGGATCAAAAGAGGCAAAACGACCGCGAAAGCTGGAATATGATAGATGGCAGTTTTATGACTACCCTACCCGATGCCTGGGCCATCAACAAAAGGTTTGTGCTCTTAGCAGTAAATAATTGGGATAAAAAATATGAAAGGATATTGCTGGGAGGACTCACCTGTGACAGTGATGATTATTATAATAGTGAGCAGCATGCAAATACGATCTATCTGCCTAAATATGACGGAGAAGATCCCCAATATATAGGATTCTTTTATACCGGGGCATATCAGGAATCGCTCAGTGGGTACGGAGGCATACAACATTGTTTGCTGCCGGCACCGAAATATATCATCATAGACCGTGATGAAAATGGCTGCCTCACCACCAAGTTGTTTTCAAAGGAGCAGTCTTATAAATCTATGCTTCGCATCTTAGGATATGGATAGCGTCATGTAACCTAGCGTCATCCACTCTCTGGCAAAAAAGGATTAAACATAAAAAATATAACGAAACGAATGAACAAACCAATCAGTGAATTTATAGAAAAGTATTTTCGGCATTTTAATGCCGCAGCACTGGTAGATGCTGCCAAAGGATATACCCTGCATCTGCACGATGGAGGAAAGATGATGATAACCCTGGCGGGTGCTATGAGTACAGCCGAGCTGGGAAAAGTATTAGCCGAAATGATCCGGCAGGACAAAGTAGCTATTATCTCCTGCACAGGGGCTAATCTGGAAGAAGATCTTATGAATCTGGTGGCGCATACCTATTATAAGCGCATACCTAATTATCGCGATCTCACGCCCGAACAAGAATGGGAATTACTAGAGCAAGGACTAAACCGTGTAACAGATACCTGCATTCCCGAAGAGGAAGCTTTCCGAAGAATACAAAAACACATCGTAGATTTTTGGAAAGGGGCACAGCGCAGCGGCCAAAGATTCTTCCCACACGAATATATGTATCAGCTTCTCCTATCGGGAGTAATGGAACAATACTACCAGATTCCTCCGGAAAATTCTTGGTTGCTGGCGGCGGCACAAAAAAATCTGCCCATAATAGTACCCGGCTGGGAAGATAGTACCATGGGAAATATTTTTGCTTCGTATTGTATAAAAAAAGAACTTATGCCAGCTACAATGAAGAGCGGCATAGAATATATGACCTATTTGGCGGATTGGTATGTAAAAAACAGCGGTGGCAAGGGAGTGGGATTTTTTCAGATTGGCGGTGGCATAGCCGGAGATTTTCCTATCTGTGTGGTCCCTATGCTTTATCAGGATATGGAAATGCATGATATACCTTTCTGGACTTATTTCTGCCAGATATCCGACTCCACTACCAGCTATGGATCTTATTCTGGAGCCGTGCCAAATGAGAAGATAACCTGGGGAAAATTAGATATTCATACACCTAAATTTATCGTAGAATCGGATGCCACCATCGTAGCACCGCTAATTTTTGCCTATATCTTAGGTTGGTAAAAAAAATTTTTAATGTGAATAGGGCGGGCTATTAAAATCCTTTTTATTTTCGCCCCATTAATGAAAAACAAATTAATAATCTCTAACTTCAACGAATTATGGTAATGAACTTTCTTAAGCCTGATGAATTTATCCAGGCTTGGCAGGCCCCAAATGAAGAATTATTGAAGACCTCGCCATTTATTGACCTTGACGACGATAATGAAGACAAAGATGACGACTACGAAGATGAGGACGACGATGACGAGGAGGACTGGGACGATGACGACTGGGAGGATGACGATGACGATTGGGAGGACGAAGGTGATGATGACTGGGATGATGACGATAATGATGATGATGACGATGACTATGATGAAGATGAAGATGAAGATGAAGATGAAGATGAATAATCTGTAATCATCCTCCTTAAATCCGGAGTCAGCGTTAGACTCTGCAATGAAAGGAAATTATACAAAATTGCTAGGAGACACGGAATTTTTCTCCCGCAGACGTCATAAAATCCACGTTGAGGACAGAAAAATGAGTATAGAAATAGATAGAAAGTAGAATTTTCTTGCCATAAATTTCTAATGCTGATTCTGGATTAATAGCCCAGCGCAGCTTGCAGGGTTTTTATTGTGAAAGGATAAAAATGACCCAAGATAAAATATTCGGCCTGGGTTAGGACATGCCTTACCGATCAGTAGGAAATACCTAAAAAATAGGCCACTTTTTCTGCACATTTCTCTCCATCTATAGCCGCCGAAAGAATACCCCCTACCTATCCGGCTCCCTCTCCAAAGGGAAAAAGACCCGCTACTTGCGGATGCTGAGAACTTTTGGGATCGCGAAGTATGCGCACCGGCGATGAAGTTCGCGATTCAGGTGGGTGTACCACGGCATTTTCCGTTATATATCCCTTCATAGCTCTACCAAAATTTATAAACCCTTCCTTCAGACAAGGATATAAAAATGCCGGCAATACCTCGCTGAATCTTGATGAAGTTATTCCCGGCTTATAGGAAGTTACTGGAATATTTGCAGACAAGCGGTTTTCTACAAAATCCTTAAGAAGCTGCGCTGGTACACGATGGCTTTCTCCAGCTAGCTCACAGGCTTGCTCTTCTATCTCCCTCTGAAAATGCATAGCACCCAGCGGGCCGCCATATCCTAAGGGGTGTAAATCTTCTATGCGCACCTCCATTACAATCCCCGAATTAGCCGTAAGCTGATCCCGCTTAGAAGGCGACCATCCATTTGTTACTACCTCACCGATATGCGTAGTACAGGGAGCTATGATGCCACCAGGGCACATACAAAACGAATACACTCCTCGACCACCCACCTGCTTCACAAGGCTATAAGGGGCTGGCGGAAGATAAGGACCACGGTTTTCACACTTATACTGTATCCTATCTATCAGATCCTGTGGTTGCTCTACCCTTACCCCCATGGCAAATGGCTTAGCCTCTATAGCTATTTTATTCTGATACAAAAGGGTGAAAATATCTCGGGCAGAATGTCCTGTGCAAGAAGGAGCGAATTGCTTCGATAGGTTCTTCCTCCTGCTGTACATACACCGGCTATAGTGCCACTCTCTAATAAAATATCCGTAACCCTTGTACTAAAATGAATAATACCTCCAGAAGATAATATGAGTTCCCGAATGGTACTAATAATACCCGGCAATTTATTCGTAACTATATGCGGATGAGCCGCTAGCATTATTTCTGGACTGGCACCAAAACCTACGAATAACCTGAGAATACGATTAATATCCCCTTTTTTATCTGATCGTGTATATAATTTGCCATCCGAATAGGTTCATGCTCCTCCTTCGCCAAAACAATAATTTGAGTCGGGAACTGGTGAAAAAGATTGATAGCCCTTAGATCGCGGCGTCTCTCCCGAACATCTTTTCCCCGTTCTAAGAACACCGGACGCAGCCCCAGCTCTATACAGCGCAGAGCGGCAAATAAGCCCGCCGGACCTGCACCTACAATGATAATTTCCTGACGACTACTTACATTCCCATAATCTGGAAGAAAGGGGTAATCCTAGGCGGGGTTTCGCCGGTAAAAAGAATAGCCTTGATGTTTATCTTTATATTGCGCTGCCTAGCATCTATAGATCGTCGCACTACCCTCACCGAAGTAATATCTGCTAGGGACAGGCCGGCACGTGCTGCTAATACCTCCTTCAGCATCGCTTCGTTTGAAGCTTGCTCTGGACTTACCTGCATAGATATTTCTTTTTGCATACTGTCGCTGCGAAGATAGATTCTTACTGCCAATATTAGGCAAATTACTCTCCTACTAGCTTGATGTAAGTCGGAATTTATGAGCCATTGCCTATTCAATACTTTATTTGTACTTACTGTTATATGGCTATCTCATTGTAGTAATGTCTATATTATTATTCCCTACTACCCCAAAAATAAGGACGATAAAGCTTCCCTTCTAATTATAAATCCCTATATTTCGACCTTATTAGAGCAAATTATATGAATAAATATTTCCGCACTAAGGACATAGACCGCATTATTAAAGAATCTAATCTTTCAGAACAGGGAGATGGACACCGCCCTGGTCTCACCCGTGTACTTACGGCCAGAGATCTTACATTTTTTGGTATAGCTGCCATATTGGGAGCCGGCAGTTTCAGCAGTTTAGGCAGTGCAGTATTTAATGGCGGACCCGGGGTAATCATCCTATTTATTATCACTGGCATAGCCTGTGCCTTTACCGCGCTTTGTTACGCAGAGTTTTCCAGCCGCATACCGGTAGCTGGATCCGCTTATACCTATGCCTATGCCTCTTTTGGAGAGCTCTTTGCTTGGATTATAGGTTGGGCACTTATAATGGAGTACTCCATAGGTAATATCTATGTGGCTTATAGCTGGAGCGACTATTTTACCTCTTTTCTGAGTAAGTGCGGCTTGCATTTGCCAGAATATCTGAGTACGAGTTATTTGGAGGCCAAAAAAGCAGTTGCCGCCGGCACCACTAATGCAGAACTCATCGCTGCCTGGAAAAATGCGCCACCGCTGGGACCCTGGAAGTTTATTCTCGATGTACCAGCCATTCTCATCAATCTCATCATAACTTATCTGGTCTATAGAGGAATCAAAGAGAGTAGAAACTTTAGCAATCTTATGGTGATACTAAAGCTCGCCGTGGTAATGCTCATTATCTTAGTAGGCGGCTATTGCATATTCAGCAATGACCTTACCTATAACTGGACACCGGCAAATGATGCTGGAATAAAATCATTTATGCCCAATGGATTTAGGGGGGTAATGATGGCTGTGGCCGGGGTTTTCTTTGCCTATATCGGCTTTGATGCTGTGTCTGTATTGGCCGAAGAAAGCAAAGACCCACAAAGAGATCTTCCTAAGGGAATGATCTGGTCTTTGGCGATATGCACCCTCATTTATATCCTGCTTACGCTCGTACTTACTGGTGCTGTACATTATAAAAACTTTGATGGCATAGGTGATCCATTAGCTTTTATTTTTGAACCTCAAAACCTGAACTTAGGATGGATGCAATTTTTAGTAGCCATTATAGCGGTGGTAGCTATGACTAGCGTATTGCTTGTATTCCAAATGGGACAGCCCCGAATTTGGATGAGCATAAGCCGCGATGGATTACTTCCCCCTATATTCCAAAAAATACATCCCAAATATAAGACCCCTTCTTTTGCTACTATACTCACCGGATTAGTAGTAGGCGTACCCCTGCTATTTACCGATAAAACCTTTGTGCTAGATTTTACCAGTATAGCTACGCTTATGGCATTTGTGATGGTATGTGGAGGCGTTCTGCTCATTCCCCGACAGGAAAAAGAACACGGCCGTTTTACTATGCCGCATATAAATGGGCAATATCTTTTTCCCCTGTTTGTATTTGCTTCTATGGCCACAGCTATTTGGCTTTCGCCTTCCTATTTTAAAGAGCTCTTTCATTTAGATTTTAGCAAAAATCCGGACTATATAAGCGGGGCTGCCTCCTATATGGATTTGGCCACGCCAAAGCTTTCGCTTCTCATTTTTTGGTCCTTGGCTATCGTATTATCTATCTTAGCTTTTCTCCGTCGCTACTCGCTTATCCCACTTATGGGCCTTATTACCTGTTCGTATCTGCTCACTGGGATGACCTATATTAATTGGGCTTGGTTTATTGGCTGGCTCATACTCGGACTGGTTATTTACTTTGGTTACAGTTATAGTCACAGCAAATTAAACAAGATGAGTGAGTAACCAGTGATGAGATAATATCATAATAATTTTATGTATATATAGGATTAGTGTTTAACCTGATAAAAAACGGGACACAAAAACAGCTTTATTCGTGCATTAGTGGCAATAAAAAATGTCTGAACTATGATTTTAATGATTAATTGAATACTATGATTAAAGAACGATAGCCACGATAGTGAATTGACTTAAAAAAAAATAGCCACGAATACACGAATTAATACAGTTGTACATTATTGGCTATCACTCAATCGCCCATCCGATCGCGTATAACGTCTTCCATTAAAGACTTCCAGTACCCAGCTTCTGTTCGAGCCAGATGAGCAAAATCCTTTCCCACAGACGGGTATATGATACCCCTCGTATTATTAATAATAAGTCCTATCTCATCTGTGCATCCATAGCGAATGACTTCTTCAACATTTCCACCTTGCGCACCGATACACGGCACCAGCCAAAAATGCTCCGGTATGAGTTTTCTTATCCGCTGCATATAATCTACTTTTGTAGCACCCACTACATACATCATATTATTTTTATTCCCCCAGGATTTTGACTGGGCTATCGTTTCCTCAAAAAGATATTGACCACTGCTCAATGTTTTTAATTGTAAATCTGCAGCACCGGCATTGGAAGTGAGACCTAGCAAAATGGCATATTTCCCTTCATAATTCAAATAAGGGAGCACGGAATCTTTGCCTATATAAGGCGAAAGTGTCACACTATCTGCATGCCAAAAATGATAAAAGGCTTCGGCATATTTTTGCGCAGTGCTATCTATATCACCACGCTTAGCATCTGCTATGATGAGGCAATCGGAAGGTATGTAATGAAGAGTTTTATGTAAGGAGATCATTCCCGCTATCCCCATAGCTTCATAGAAGGCCCAATTAGGCTTATAAGCGACACATAAATCACTAGTAGCATCTATGATGGATTTATTAAATTCAAAGACAGGGTCTTCTGTTTTCAATAAATGAGGTGGTATCTTTTTTATATCTGTATCTAATCCCACACAGAGAAAACTCCCTTTGGCCTTTATCTACTTGAGTAGGGCATCATAATTCCATATTATCCTATCCATATATAAATTTAGGAGCTTACCGGTTTATGATAACCGCCTGCAAAAGAAACACTCATCTAATCATCTATTCACAAAACTATACTACTGCCTGCACTTTTAGTATCTCAGGAACAGAAGCTTTGATGGCTTCTTCTACACCCACAGTCATAGTAAGCTCGCTCATAGGACAAGCTTGGCAGGCACCTATTAATCGCACATTCAGTACAAAATCATCGGTGATCTCTACTATTTCTATATTCCCGCCATCTGCTTGGAGGTAGGGTCTTATGCTACTAAGGGAATTTTCTACTTTTCTATATATTTCCGAATAATGTGCTATCATACAAGGGTAAAAATAACCTATTTTCAGCTAAGGATATAATTAGCCTGCACAGCTAGATCTGGGAGAAGCCCGGCATTGCGAATAGCTATTTGGCGGGCAATATTATCTCCCATTTGCCGCAGCCAGATCTGTTCATCAATATTCATACGCACGATACCGGGCATACCAGCATCACCGCCTTCGCGGATTCCCAAAAGAAGCGGGAGTTGAGCCAGAAGGGGAACACCTAGTTCTTCGGCTAATAATTTTCCTCCTCCATTACCAAAAATGAAGTATTTATTATCCGGCAATTCGGCAGGGCTAAACCAGCTCATATTCTCTACCACACCCAGTATAGGAACATTTATCTGTGGCAGCTGAAGCATGGATACTGCCTTGCGCACATCCTCTATGGCCACATCTTGTGGGGTAGTTACTACCACTGCTCCGGTAAGCGCGATAAGCTGAGATAGGGTGAGGAGTACATCACCTGTTCCTGGCGGCAGGTCGATGATAAGATAATCTAATTCTCCCCAGTCGCAGTCACTTATAAACTGTTTTATCGCGGAAGACACCATAGGTCCGCGCCATACTACGGCCTGTGCTTCATCTATTAAAAAACCGATGGAGAGCAATTTTATCCCAAATTTTTCAATAGGGAGTATCTTAAATTTTTCACCTTCTTTTTTCACTGCTGGTTTGGCTTTTTTTAGTCCAAACATCACCGGCACAGAGGGGCCATAAATATCGGCATCTAGCAGGCCTATTTTGGCACCAGATTGTTGGAGAGCAAGGGACAAATTAGCCGCCACAGTAGATTTTCCCACCCCCCCTTTACCGGCTACCACTGCGATGGTATTCTTTACCCCAGGCAGCCATTCCTGCTTTTCTACCCTTGAGGTTACTTCGGCATCCATTTTTATTTCCACTTCTATATGCTCCCCTAGTTTTTCGGCTATCGCACGGAGGCAGCTATTCCTAAGAAAATCCTTCATAGGGCAGGACGGTGTAGTGAGCACTAGTCTAAACTTTACCCTGTCTCCAGCTATTTCTATATCTCGGATCATTTGAAGGCTTACCAGGTCCTTTTTAAAATCGGGATCTATAACGGTGCTGAGGGCATCTAGTAGGTGCTGTGATGTTAATCTCACTTTACCGTAAAGTTTTTAGGTAGCTGTACAGCTACGGTACGGGTATAATCTTGTTCCATCACATCGGAAGCAGCATCTTCGTGGTTAATAGAAGAAAGAATGCTTTTAAAAACAAATTTTGTCTCACCTACCTGTATCGTATCATCATCAAGGAGAAATACTACCTTTCCCTCCGGAAGTCTTTTTTCATTTCCATTAATAAAGGTACCATTGGTGCTAGTACCATCACTCTCTACTAATTCATACCTGAAGCGATGCAGGTAATCTTTGGATATACGCAAATTGCAATGTACCCGGCTTATATATCGGTCATCCGCTATTTTTATATCCAGATGATGCGGACCATCCGGTCTGCCTATACGGTTATCGCCTTCAAATAGTTCATAGGTTACCGGGCTCTTGCTCTCGGTATGTCTCACTATCCATCCGGTAACCACTTTGTCCTTTTTATCAGGATTTTCGTTTTTCTTGAGATCTATTTTGCCGGTATGTCCGGAGGTATTTGCTTTCTCTAAACTGCGCTTTTTTATTCTCTCCAGATTAGCGTGCAGTTCATCGAGGAGGGTTTTGTGTTTTTGAGGTTCTATCCGCTCTATGCGTATGGGCTTTTCGGGTATATCGGCAGCGGCCTTTAATAGGACATCTTCTTTAATGTCCGTAACCTTTATCTCTTTAGGAGGTTCGGACTTAAGTTCCGTATTTATTTTTATCACTGGTATTTCTACTGGCTTTGCGATCTCTACTTCAGTCATTTCCATTTTTAGGGCATCTATACTTTCCAGATATCTATGCAATGGATAATTACATTGAACACATCTAAATTGGGGTGCTACTACAGCGGTTATTTGTTTACAATTATAACATTCGACTTTGGCCATATAAATAATAATTTTGCAATGATAGTAATTCCTCAAATCTTTTTGTACCCTTCTAAAACAAATTTCAACATTAAATCCATCACGAGTGATCTGTTTTCGGTTTTAGCCGTATCCATAAGTTCTTTACCGAGTTCAGAATCGTGTGCTCCACCGCATTTTCCGTTATAATACATATATCCCAAAAAGAATTTTGAAGCGGTATCTAGTTCTCCGGTTTGCAATAGCGGCTCTAAGAGGCTAAAACTTTGTGGGTATTTTTTTTGTTCGAAGAACAGTTTAGCCTGCTCGGCATCGCGAAGTGCTTTATCCGATAGCTTAGTTACTTTTACTTTTAGCAGCGGATAGCGGCTAATAAAGCTATTTGCAATTTTAGGTTTTTTTTCTCTCACGCGTTCCTTTTCAGTTACCTGTATTGGCTTGAATACAAGAGTATCTTTACCCGGTGTAGAGGGGATTGTTTTTGAAAGAAACAGTGGCTTATTTCCATTATTCTCGCGAGGAACTTGTGCAGTGTTATACACCTCTACCTTCTTAACCAAGTCAGATTCTTTTTCGATGGTTTCGGTTTTGCCGAGTAAGTCTTTTTCCGGTAGCGATAAAGACACAGCAGGACGACCTTCGAGTATGGCAATAAGCTCATCTGCATGGCTAACTCTATCCATCGCTTGTCGTATAAGACAGCGATTTACGACTTCCTTAAAAGGCTCCGGCAAAGTGGGTATATTATCTTGAATCTCATTAAATAATATATTGCTCAAAATTTGCTCATTAGTAAGTCCGGTAGAACGATTGCCAAAGGGTGTTTGATTAGTGAGAAGTTCAAAAATGATAATGCCTATGGACCAGAGATCTACATTCGTAGAAATCTGATTATTGATCCCAAATTTAGCAGGGTTAAATTGCTCAGGCGCCATATACTCCACCGAACCTAAAATTTGGGAAGAGGCACTATGATCCGGCTCGCCTATTCGTTTAGCTATGCCAAAGTCACAAATCTTAGCGGTGATCCTATCGGGATTATTGACGAGCAAAATGTTTTTTGGTTTTATATCTCGATGAACTATCCCATTATTATGCAAAAAGGAGAGGCCATTCAGTACATCCAGTATTACATTTCGATACATATTTGCATCCTTCAAGCCAAATATTTTACTAATATCTCCCCCATCTGCATATTCCATTATCCCTACCTGTATCATTTCTTTTTCGCCAATAGAATTTACGGAAGCTAATATATCTGCATCGTAGTATCTAATAAGATTTGGATGAATGAGATCTTCCATCCGGTTTATTTCAGAAATAATATCATATTTATCTGAAATGCTACCATAATAAAACTTAAGAGCCACTATTTTTTGGCGGATCCGGTCAAAAGCCTTGTAAACCTTCGAGAATCCACCTTTACCAATAAGATCTTTAGCCGGGTCAAATTGATATCTTTCTTTAAAATCCATTGATTATATGAAGGTAGGGAGATATAAAACGTAAAAATAATACCATATCGTCTCATAAATGACATTTTTTAGCCTAAAATATTTGCTTTACATTAAAATTAACTGCAATTTTGGTTTTAAAATCAATCCTAATGAAAAAACTACTCATTTTTGCTTTGTTTTTTAGTCTTACGGCTTCTGCTCAAGACAAAAAAGATAAAGATTCACTTTCTGCTCCCCTCTCCAAAGAAGAGGAGATGAAGGAAAATCAATTTGCCCCTTATGTATTTTCAGTAGATGAAAAGGAAGCCGATATGAGTTTGGGAGTAAATAATGCGCTGCTTTTATATATACCCAATGCTTCGGTAAAAGAGGTAGAAAAAGGTTGGAAAGATTACCTAAAAAACACCAAGGCTAAGACCAAGGACAGCAAAGGAGAAATTTCTTCTATAGCGGCCACTATTCCCAGTGTGAGCAAAAATCCGCTGGATTTATATGCCCGTACCGAGACCTATAACACCGGTACTAATTTAATGGTCTTTATAGATGCCGGAGAAAATTTTATTAGCAAAGCAAAATTTCCTATGGAATTTGAAAGTGCCAGTACCTATCTGAAAAACTTTGGTCTCTATATACATCAGCAACAGGTAGAGGAAGAGCTGGATAAGGAAGAAGAGGCACTGAAAAGGTTAGAGAAAGAACATAAAAAACTGGTCAATCAGAATGAGGGCTTTCACAATGATATAGAACGTTATAAAAAATTAATAAAGGAGGCGGAAGATAATATAGTAAAAAATCTTAAAGATCAGGAGTCCAACAAAAATGATCAAAAGAATAAAGGCACAGATATTGACTACGTAAAGTGGAAATTAAAAAGTTTTCCAACATACTGATAAATAAGATAAAAAGCCACCTATAACGGTGGCTTTTTTATAAACCGAAGATATGATTGGCATCGGCCTGGCCGTTTGGGGTCAGTACATTATCATTAATGCTTTTATGATCTGGCAAGGAGGCCATCCAGCTTATACAAGCAGCAATATCTTCGGCAGTGAGGGGTTTTATACCGTCATACACCTTGGCAGCCTTTTCGACGTCTCCTTTAAATCTCACGAGTGAAAAATCAGTTTCCACCATTCCATGGCTTATGTTACCTACTCTTATATGATAAGGCAATAGTTCTATACGCAAAGCACTGGTAATAGCATCTACCGCGTGCTTAGAAGCGCAGTAGCCGGTGCCACCGTCATAAACCTCCCTTCCGGCTACAGATGATAAATTTAATATCTGTCCTGTACAGCGTTTTTTCATCCCGGGCATTACTTATTTAGCAATGTGCATCAATGCCTTTACATTAGTATCTATCATTTCATATAAATCGACTAGGCTGGAATCGGCCAGATGATCTTTGCCTCGGGCAAGGCCGACATTATTTATGAGATGGTCTATGGACTCCATCTTTTCCGGATACTTAAATTAGGAGCTTTCCATAGCCGCATCATCCCGCATATAAAAAATAAATACATCTACCGATGCAATCTATATTTCCTTCAGTTCCTGCTGAAGAGAATAGAGTAAGTGTCCATGGTGTCCCGAAGGGAGTAGAGACTCTCCATCTGCAGCAAATTTATGTGGGCAGGCTTTCCCTATACCTGTGCTGGCACCGGTGATAAGAGCCAATTTGTTTTTTTCTTTTTTCACAGTACAAAAATAAAAAAACCCCATCAGGTTAGTACCAGATGGGGGTTGATATAGATTAAGGTGTAAGCCCTAGATTAGTCTTTTATCACTTTTGTAGATACGGTGGTATGAGCCGATGTAACCGAAACAAAATATACACCACGGGGAGATGCGCTCAGGTTTATACTTACATTGTTTATGCCATTAATAGCATTTACCATTTTGTTTTGAATCAGCTTGCCCGTAACATCAACTACGCGTATTTCGGCTAAACCATTACTAGGATTAAAGAAAGAAATTACGGCATCGCTGACAGTAGGATTAGGATTTACTGCTGTGATCTGCAGATCGTGGCCTTCGCGTACGAGGGTCACTAACTGATTTGCAGTGGTAATAGTACCATTATAATCGGTTTGAGATAAGCGATAGTAGCTGATGCCTGCGGGTGCTTTTGCATCTAAGAAGCTATAAGATTTAGCGGCAAATACTGTTCCTGCACCGGCTACCGAGGCTATTTCTGTAAATTGTATGCCATCATTGCTTCTGTATAAAGTGAAGTGATGATTTTCTACTTCCGATCCGGTGGTCCAGTTTATCATATTGCCCTGGTTCAGTACTTTTCCGCTAAAGTCTATTAACTCTATCGGATACTTTGTACAAGTGAGCGGACCGGCATAAGCCGAACCGGTGGCACTACAAGCGGATCCATCCATAGCATTTATACTCACCGTACCACCATCCGGTACGACTACACTCTGTGGAAACTGAGCAGCCGTATATTGGCCGGAGAGTGTACCGCTGAGGGTATAATAAGGGGATGGGCTTCCGCCGCTTACAAATATTAATACAGTAGTCTCACCGGTCTCGTGATTACAATCATCATCTAATGTTACCGTGAGGCTTCCACCGGTATTAAAGGTTACCGGCACACCGACAGCCACTTTAGTACAAGGATCTGTAAGATCGGGAACGCCATCTCCATTGTTATCCGGGCCGGCTATGGCACTCAGATAATAAGTAGTGCCATACATAGCTCCAGATAACTGACTGAAATTAAAGATACCCGTAGTATTCGTACCCAAAATAGTACCTGCTACCGGATTTGAATTGGTATGGATCGCATAAATAATAACGCCATTTTGTGGAAACTGGTCCTCATCATCACTTAATAAATAAGTGGCACTCACAGATTGGTTTCCGCACACAGATTGCGCAGCACCTACCATTTCTATAGAATACAGGCATTTTATACAGAGTACATTAAAGGCAGAATAGGTTTCTGTACAGCCATTGGCATCGGTGACCAGTATATCTACATTGGATCCATCATCGCCATTGAAGGTGAAAGCACCCCCAGCAAAACTTCCATCGGTATAATTTCCTACGATTACATAGGGAGCTGCGCCACCGGACACGGTGAGGGTAAGACTCCACTGGCCACCCGTAGTGGGGCAGTCATAAGCTGATTGGGCGATATTTAATGTATTGTTTAAACAAGGATCCACTGCAGTACCTACACATACACAATTAGAATTATACATA